>Ga0123342_1003343_pt1 | contig 25784 bp, 14 predicted proteins | sample Turbeawhitnodule_FD_89960 | JGI IMG/M metagenome (GOLD analysis project Ga0123342, IMG submission 89960) | Root nodule microbial communities of legume samples collected from Mexico - Turtle bean Mexico white nodule | ecosystem: Host-associated > Plants > Roots > Nodule | place: Mexico: Nepantla...
ACCAATTTAGAAACTATTTAACAATAATAGAAAATAATAGAAACTAATTTAGAAACCAATTTTTTTTTTAGTTTCTAAAATGATCTCTATTTTAGTTCCTATTGTAACTAATTATTTTGGTATCTAAAAATTGGTTTCTATTTCATGATTTTCTTGTAGTGGCACTTCCTTTCTCATAACATTTTGGGACTCTTAGTTAGAACTGTTCATTTTAATTATTTGATTCTTATAGAAGTGTTCATTTTAATTACTTGTCATCTTAAAGTTGTAATTTTTGACATAATTGCTACAAGTGTTTTCTTAAACGACGACTTCTAAGCTAATCATCGTAAAATGACATTATTGCACTAGTGATAAGGACCAAGGAGAGAGGGCGCCTAAGGCCCAAGCCCAACAAGTCCAAGTCCAATCTGAGGCCCGAGCCCAACCCATGATCTCATCATCCACTATACCTCAGAGGATTACTAGGAGTAGGGCACAAGCATTAGGAGATGAGCATCAAATGATGTCTCTTTTTGTAATTTCTTTTGAGTAGATTTAAATCGAACATAAAAGGGAGGTGTGAATAGGAGTTTAAGGCTTATGAGAAGAAGTAGCAAAGTCGCACCTTCCATGTGACTTGTTTTTGGGCGGAATTTTCAAGGGGTTTCCATTTGAATTTCCCACCTTAAAACCGACCCTCTAAACACTACAAAAAGAGGTGCTTGGTTCATGTAAAATAACATTGAAATTGAGTGAGAATTAGTGAGACTTGTTTCTCCTAGCTTAGTCTTATCTTGTGAGGCTTTGGGAGCTCTCAAATGGTGGCAACCTCACTTATCTTGGAGTCTATTCATCTTCCAAGTGGCGTGAACCTTCTTCCCTAGCTTCAACCACATAAGTTTTCCTATCATTCATCTTCCAATTCCATTTTCCATTCCATGTCAAATTGATAAATATGTCTTGTGTTGTTGTTCTTGTGTTTCTATTCTGTGCAATGTGTTTGTTTCTTAATTTCAATCGGTGCAATTGTTTTTAATTGTGTTTCTATTCGGTTCATTAGCTTTGTATTGTGTTCTTGATTCCGCACCACTAATTGTTATTCATATTCACCCATACTTGTGTTTTTTCTTTGGTCTTTGGAAATGAACATTCACATCTACTTAACACTTGTTAAATTAATGTTCAGTGGGGATTTTCCTTAAACTTCTCACCATAATTGCTTAAGAATTACCGATCCTAATTCTAAGAAGTGTCACCTAATGAATCAACCTAAAATCAACTCACATCAACTAGTAATCAGTGAGTGATGAGATCAATATATAAATTTGGAAAATGAACAACCAAGGGAGATATTAGATACGAGGCTGGTGCTGGAGGAATTCTATTATTCACTTAGGGGGCAGAGATAGCAAATGAACCTGTAATTGCAAGTATTGTTTGAATTAGTCTCGATTTTGACACAAAATTCTCGTATAGATCGAGTACGAGTACGAGTATGAATATGAGTAATATTAAATTTTTTAAATATGATATGAGTAATATCCAATTTTTTAAATTGGCTATGAGGTAGATACGAGTAAGCAAATATTCAGCTCGTTCCTATCCCAATACCTATCATCATCATTATCATCATCATATCCGTTTCCGTTTCTGTTTTCAATTACTAAAACACTTTTAATTCATTACATAATCTAAAAAACTTATATTAACTTCTCTTTGATTCTTAGTTGTGTAACTTATTTCTAGGTCATACATTTGATCATTCATACTCTTTCCTATAATTATTTGACATCTTTATCTAGTATTTATTTGATACTCTCATTTGATATTTATACAATTATAATTTCTTTCTTGATATTTTGATATTGGAGAAAAGAATATGTGTATCATTTTGAACTAAATCCTTGATAATATCATGTTTCCTTTGTAGTAATCTTTATTATTTATAGAAAAAAATCATAAATAAATATAAGAATAGAGTATTCTTAAAATCATCCAAAATTTACTATGAAAAAAATAAATGGTTTTATATTTTTTTTTAATTTTACATTATTTTTAAAATAAAAAATAGATATAGCATAGGATGTTATAAATATCATGTGTGTAATAGTGTTAAAGCAATAATTTCTCATTAAGTTTATTCATTATTCAAAAGTAACATTGATTTACTTCTTACTTCTATATATTTTAATAATAATAATAATAATATTAATAATACTTATATATAAATAATAATAAATGATTATATTTAGATAGTTTATTTTCATTTTAAAATTATAATTAAAAGTAAAATAAAAAATTTAAATATGTATTTCCTTTATGTGTTATTAGCGGAAACACATAGTTGTTCTTGAATATCCTTATTTTTCAATTTTATCATAAACCTATGTATTTGTATTTTTTAAAATATTATTCTAAATTTATATTGTAATATTATAATATATGTACAAAATCACAATGTATGTAAAGAAGGTGAAAGAATTGAAACAAAATAAAAATTGAATTTAGACTAAGTAAAGGAATAGATTTTGCCATATTAAAAAGAGAAATGAAAATGAAAATGTGCATGAAAGAGTGAAAATGAGAATGTGTGTCCAAAAGAGAGAAAAGGAAAGGAGAAAAGAAAGTGGAGTTTGAAATACATTATTTAAAGAATTTTTTGTAACATATGATAATTTTAAGGGAAATAAAAGTTATTAAACTGATAAGAGAAGTTATTCAACTGAGATTTTTTTTTTCAAGGATAAAATTGAGAAAAGGTTATGTAAAAGAAAACAATTATAAGGAGAATCCTAGTTAAATATTGTTATAATTTGTAGATTTTTAAACTTTTTAAAATATAATTAAGAGTAATAGTAATATAAAATATGTATATTAAAAATGAGAATTTATTCTATATATTGTTATAGATACTTTTTAATTCATTTAATCCAGAAATATAATTCAAATATTAGTCGTTATTATTTATATAAATGTTAATTATATATATATATATTTGTTTTGATTAAATTATAAAATCAAATATGAAGTTTGATTCAATATTTTTTTTCTTAATTTTAGTTTACTTGATTTTTGATTTATTCTATCTTCAATTTTTGAAATGACTTCTTTTTTTTTCAATTTTTGTTGATTTACAACAAGTTAAATAAAAGTAACAGAAATGGAAAATTGAAACTATATAGTAAAGTAACCGTTCACTACGTGATTATTTAAACAATCCATTATTTTTTTTCCCATTCATCCTATAACTCCAAATATTATTATTTTAATCATTTTTTACATCATCTAATTATAAATTTATTTTTCATTACATTTTTTTAAAATTCTCAAATCAAGAATCATATAGAACTTAAGTATAATTTTTCTTATTTAAAATAACGAGTCATGGTTTAGAAACTTTTGTTACTTTTGCTTAAATAAGGATTAAGAGATACTCATATAATGAATTATCTATTAATATTATATAATAATTGCTATATTTTGTAATTACTATTTGTTATCGTGCGTCCAATAACTTAGAAATTAAAACAAAAAATAATTTTTTTATCTTAATATTTTTAAACATCTTTTAAGATAAAATTGTAATAAAACTTCGGATTTTAAAACAAACAATACATATTATCCAAACTGACTTGAAATAACATAAACCAACTATTCATTATAAGCATAATATATAAACAAGTAGTTTTTAATCAAAAGAAAAAGTTATTATTGATTATAATCTTGATTATATTTCTTTTTGTGACATTTTTATTTGTTCTGAACATTCCAAACAAACATGACAGGTGGAAGAGTAATCGAGGTCTAACATCCTCAACTCAAGTCAACCCAACAACACTTAACTAAGCAAAGAGCAGCATCGTATCATAGATTTTGTGTCAATTATGTGATTACTTTTAGTACTATATAGCCCCTCACTCGTAACTCTTCACCCTCTAGTTGTCTTTACCACATCTCCACTGACAAAGATTTCTCATTATTATTTAATTAATCAACTAACACCCTTTTGCATCACTCACTTTCTGGCGTCTTCATGATCTCAGAATTTGCCTCAAAATCACACCAACAGTCATAAAGAGATGGGTTTCAATTTGATTCTATTGTATCATCCCAATCTGCTTCTCGCTGTTCTGCTGCTCTTTTCCTGTTCATTTGGCCTTTTCTCTGCAAATGATGAAGTGGGCACGGGTAAAGGTGAAACCTTTACTGTTTCAAGCTTCAGGTACCCTGAGACTAGGCTCAGGCCCTTTGATTTGCGCTACATCAGAGGTGTGTCAGCCTATTGGCAGTGACCCTTTCTTCATAGTGATCATTATTTGCTTTGTTGTTGTCTTTGGTTGTTCATGAAGCACTATCTTCTGTGATTTTAACGGGTTGCAATTGGATTTCAATGTAAAGGTGAATTTATTGGAGAATAATCTCTCTCTCCATGCTTTCCTTTTATCTTACTTCGGTTGCTTAATTTCTAAGAATTATACTGTTGCCATGATTTTGTATAGAAGAGGGCTGAGTGTGAATTAAGAATTAAGCCTAAGGAAATTTAGGAGCTTGGCAATAATGTGAATGTTGTATATGTTATTAAGGAGTTTATTTTATTCAATTACGAGTCATGCTTTTCATTAGTCATTCTGATAGAAATTTCAGAGTGCTATATACAGCTTATATAGCTATATTTGATCATTGTAAGAACCATAAATTGACTTGAAACATATCATACAGTATTGTTTATTGGGGCTATTTGTCATTTGCTCTCTAATTTGTGATTCATTGAATTTGTAACATTTAACTGCTACCATTAGATTACCTATATAAGCAAGAAAATAGATAAAAATCAGCCTCGTCTGATTTACTTTCATATGTTTCGTATGGAAACAGGGTGAGATAGTATTACTGATGAAGCAAAATTTTTCCTTTCCTTCTGTTTTGGTGATCCAATTAGTTATATGGTTTTGAATTCGTTATTTTTTACAAACTACTAAATATTAAAAAGAACTCATTTTCTGATACATAAGGAATTGATGACTTATGGATGATCTTACTTCTCTCTTAATGTTTTCCATTGCTGCAGTTGACTTACCACCATGGTTTTCTGCACTGTCTATAGCATTGAACTCAGATGTAGACATTGTAAGTATATTCATACCTCTTTGTACATAGGATCATTTTAGAATCATAGTGACAGAGGCTTGGGTATTATCGGGTGTCTAAGTTCCATCAAGTAATATGCGATGTCTGGTGATTGATAGCTTTTCTGATGTGGAACTCCTAATGTTCTTATCAATGAGTATCAGAGTCTTCCACTGCAAAAGAGTGGTGACACCAACATTGTAGTGTTTATCTAGGACTAGTTAGTGCACACTCAACTCATGTAAGGCGTAAGCATTGGGGCTACAGAGTGCGGTGGGATGTTAGATTCAATTCCGAGCCATAGGGCCAAGTCCTATGTTATAAGTATGGGATTCTAGTGAGGTTAATGAGACCTTGGATGCCACAACCACAATGCCTAACCTTTATGGGAGGGTTCTCCAACTGCTGAGTGACTATAGCTGGTGCCAAAGCTAGTTGTCAATGTCTCTAACTAATAGGTCTAGTTATGAAGAAGTTGACCAAAAAGGATAAGTGAAGTGTCGTAGAATGTAGTCCAGGACATCAACTCTCAAGGGTGGTCCTATGATAGGAACTTGAGTATTTAGGAGTGTGTAACTTTCACATCGAGTAGTATGGTATGCGTGTTGGAGTACGAAAGTAGCTTGATCTCCCCAATCCCATTCCCAATGCCCTATCAGATAGATAGCCTCTTTATGATAGCTGTGGCTGTTGGATGATTTCATAGTTTTCTATTTTGTTATCTTGTATTAGGTGCATACTGCATGAATGAAAATGAAAATGATAAGTTCTCTGATGATAAAAAATCCTATTTATATGTTCCTTTTTTATGTAACTTTTTAAATTCTCATTGTTGGCTGTGCAACAGAAGAAGTCCGAGGAGTGACCTTCTGTATTTGTCTTTCCTTTTAATTGTGTCTGGTTTATTTACTTCCCTCATTTGTTCATACTTTATATGTGCATTGTTTTCAGGATATCTCTAGAATTGAAAGGGTTCCAATACAGACATTGCCAATAATATGCTTTAGAGATGGAAGTCCTCCACTGCCAGATGCCTTAAACACATCTCTCAAAGATTCAGCCACTTCTGGTAGGGGACCTACCTCACTACATTCAACTAAAGTTAATTATACTCTTTTTTTCTAATTAAAGTTCAAGAACATAAATTGTCTTAAATTTCTTTTTAAGAAATATTTATGAGTTCATTTAAGGGCTTATAAATTGCATTTTAGTATACCCAATATATATATGTATACACACACACATTTACATGATTAAAATATTGGATTGGAGCTTTACCAAGTTCCCACCATTTATTAAATTTGTCTTATAATTTCTAAAGAAGCAGGTACATGTCTTGACTCAACAGTGCATGTTTAGTTTTTCCACCACTTCCATTAATTTACATGCTCTACTATGATTATTTCTTTGGTAATGGATGGTGCTGAACTCGTGAATGTGTAATGCTTCTTTGTTACCAGTTGGGTTTGTTTTTAATCACTTTGACATTACTAATTTAGAGATTCAAATCTTTTATTCCCTTTCCTTTTCTGCCCCTTACTTCCATTTGAATGTTGACGACTCATTAAAAAACTAACAACCAGGAGAGAAGGTTTTGTGATTTAAAATTGGATTGTTCTTTCTGAATTGTCATTATTCATTTGGAGGAACAGTAAAAGGGAGACAACAGATTTCAGTTCTCCACTTTCACTTGCTCTTTCTCTCTCATTGTCAATCCTTTCTTGACAAGAAAGAAGAGAAAATATCTTTTTACAACTTTCTAATGCCATTTCCCTAATATAAATACTGTTTGTTCCCCATTTTCTTTAGGAATAAATGGTCTAGATGTGGAACAGTGCTTTCCCATGCAGAAAAATATCACTATGAAACTGACAAACAATCAGGTATTGTTATATAGGTCCTTTTTACTTGAAGTACTGTTTTTTAATTGCTCAGTGTCTCCCTTTGCTTTTGTTAACGTAGATATATCTGCCTTAAAATTGAAAACTATTGTCAAGGACCATCTGTCTTAAAAGTTTAAGCTGTTTGTTAACGTATATTGGCTTTATATGTTTGACACATCCCTCTAGTTCCCGCTAGGGCTTGAAATGAAGACTATGTACTTGCCCAATCTACCTTGCACCATGGTTATTAGGTGATGGAACATTGTTATTTTTATATCTCTAACATCTTTATTATTAGTTGAAAAGGGTTAGTTTACTAGTGAATTTTGTTTTGTTGTTTTATAATATTGCATAGAGCAAACATAACAAATTATTGTTCAGATATCTCCAGGTGTTTGGTATATTGGTCTTTTCAATGGCATTGGACCTACAAGGACACAATCAAAGATGGTAAGGTTTATTGTAATATGTAACTTCTATCCAAAGAAGTTTAAAATTATGTTTCATTACTGTTGTAGAAGTTTGTTGTCCTTGCATGCAGTCTTTCAAATACATTTGTACACTGGAAAGGTTGATATAATGTTGGCAAAGTTACTACCTTTTCACAATACTGTGCGTGACTTAAGAAAATCATGCTTTTGTTTTTTAATCACAATTTTGGTGGTGGACTACATTTGTTACTTTCACCCATTATCGTATATTCAGGTGACAACATTTTTAAGTTTTAATCAATGATTTTGTGATCTAAATATTCTAAAATGACAATATTCAATCTAAGATTAATTGAAGTTTTCTACAAATAATACTTATTTTAAACTATTGTTTTCCAAAAGAAGATATTGTGATTATTATTTTGATTGTAATAGTGATAGAATTTTCAGCCAACGGTCATTTGAATAAAATTTATGTCTTCCACATTAAAGAATGTTCATTTGACGCATCTATCTCCTTTAGCAAAGGTCTTGATGCATTAACCACGTGTGGATGGATAAACAATTACTCCTCTGTCTGCAGATTATCCGCGGTCCATCATATTCCTTTATCGCCAATATAAGTGTGGAAGCATGCACAAATTCAATGATGAGTGGGGATTTCTGTAACAGTTCAGTTTATCCACTTTCGTGCAAAGCATCTGATGTCTCTAATGCTTTGGAAACTAAAGTGAACAAGTCAATGTTGGAAAATTTGGTCACTTGCAAAAGTAACTCTGAAGCATTTTGTGTTCATGAAGGTGTGCCAAACTTCTTCTCCCTGAATATAATGAATGTTGCAGAAGAAATTATCATTACAGCAACAAATATCAGATTCAATGTTACTCCATCAAATGATATTAGTTTAATGTGTTTTGTCCGCCATGGTGCTATACCTTCTGTGACTTCAAATGATTATTCCATTGATATAGCTAAAAGTCCCCTGGTTATTCATTCCCCATTAATTGGCCGTTGGTATATTAGTATAGTGCCAGTCAATCTTACAAAAGCTCCGGTTAGCAATGTAAGAGTTTGCTATTCAGTGGAATCTCAAGTGCTTCAATGTCCACTTGGAAAAGCTGGACCAAATTGTACAATGGATAGCTACTTTCTCCAGGTAGTAATTGAATTCTTTGCATGATGCTGTCACCTTTAGTTCTTTCTTTATAACATGATCAAATGGGCTCTAAATTGTGTTCGTGGGATATTGCATTGAACTACAAACTGCATTTTAGGCCTACAAATTTAATAGGTAGAATCAGGATATGATCAAATATAGCCATATCTTGTAATCCTGAAAATTAAAAGAACATTAAAGTATAAATATTAACTTTCTGTTAGCAAATTATGCACTCAGGTAACATCTGTTGTGTACACTAACAGAGATGAATGTATCATGCAGACATTGAAAACATTAGAACACATGATGTGATTGTCCCTTTGGAGTTGACTTATTGGCTTCTTTACTTAGATAAACTTCTATTTTAGATCTTTAAGATTTAAACTATCTCATGCCTGTGCTTAAGAAAGGGGTTTTAAACCCTATAATTATTTTTGTCTGTTGGTCCTTTTCTTTAAGGAAGCTCCACCCAACAGGATACTGAAATGGTTACCTTTCTTGGTTGCTTTACTACTATTAAGTATAGATGTATTGTGATGTTTGAAAATATTATTATGCATTGGAATAAATTATTGACAAGAGAATGGTTGTCTGCAGACATTTGTAAGGAGAGGTTCAACCCCTTTTGAATCCTATTATTTACCAGTTGGTGGAGCATCTTATGATTCTGCCAATTTCCCTCTTGAGCCACTTTTAAAAAACTCATCATACGTTGGAGAATCTGATAACATTTGGACTTACTTTCTTTTGGACATTCCTCGTGGTGCTGCTGGAGGAAATATTCACATACAGCTATCCTCAGATACGAAGATTGGTTATGAAGTGTATGCTAGATTTGGTGGATTACCATCTCTAGATAGCTGGGACTATTATTATGCTAACAAGACAAGGAGAACTGATCCATCTATGTTTTTCACGCTGTATGACTCAAGTGATAGCAAAGTTAACTTTTATATTATGTATGCTAGAGAAGGAACTTGGGGTTTTGGTCTAAGACATCTTAATAGCAGCAGTGATTCCGTTAAAGGGCTAAGTATCATGTCCATTTCACTTGAGAGATGCCCAAAACGATGTTCCTCTCATGGAGACTGTAAATTTTCGTTTGACGCTAGTGGACTAACATCATACAGGTTTCTCTTAAGCCCTTTGCTTGTTCTTAATTCACCAGTTTACATTCCATTTGTTTACTTAGTTGCTGAACAAGGACCATGAAAAATGACTGAGACACAAGGAAAAAAATTCAGTGTCATATGGTGGAGTTTCAAGATTTCATGTTTGCATCTGATCCCCAACCCATTAAGGAATTTACCAGTTTAAACATTTACTTGTTTGCATCAGCTTCTGCTCTTGTGATCGAAACCATGGAGGCTTTGACTGCAGCATTGAGATTGTAACTCATCAAGGTGATTGCTGATTTTTTATATTCATAAAATTGACTCATTAATATGGTGTACAGATTCCTTATTCAAGTTTTTAAAAAATTGTATAGGGCATGTACGACAATCAATATTTCTCATTGTATCAAATGCTGCAGCCATACTTCCTGCCTATTGGGCCCTTCGGAAGAAGGTGGTTCTTTCCCTTTACTATTGCTGCTACTGATAACTCTATTTCCTTATATAGATTTTTTTTTTGCTTTTACATAGAGATCAGAGTTTCCTTTTTATTTTACTAAACCTGTAAATAATTTCCTCAATGCAGGCATTAGCAGAATGGGTTTTATACACATCCAGTGGGATTTCAAGTGGACTATATCATGCGTGTGATGTGGGCACCTGGTGTGCATTGAACTATAATGTCTTACAGGTTAGTTCCATCTCCACAATTCCATCTTACACTTTCTGAAAATATATAAAGAGAAATTTTTGGAACTGGAAATGTTATGCCTTTGGCATAGTATTACTAACTTAAATAGACCTCTATAATTTGACTATCTAATGGAATGAATTATGTTGTGGAAGCATGAGCCATGGGCATCAATCATATTTAACATTTCAACATGCTTAGACTAGAAGAAAAAAAATAGATTTTGTATTATGACCAATGACCCTAAATACAATGTCATGCAAAATGGCTATATTTATGTTTATGAGAGTTTACAAAGGCTTTACATATCAATGTTTCAGTTCATGGACTTCTGGCTTTCGTTCATGGCTGTGATTAGCACTTTTCTTTATCTAACTACCATTGATGAAGTATTTAAGAGGGCAATCCACACAGCTGTTGCTATCCTTACTGCCCTAATGGCTGCAACAAAAGCAACCAGGTACTTGAACTAGTAGACGGACAATTTAGATCCACCCACTCAATCATTAAAGGTGTTAATGTCCTTTTCATATTCTTCTATGCTGAATAGTGCAGGTCTTCCAATGTTATTCTTGTGATTGTGATTGGTGCTCTTGGTCTCTTTGTTGGATGGTTGATAGAAATCTCAACAAAGTATAGGTCCCTTTCACTTTCAATTGGAATCTCATTTAACTTCTCTCACTGGTATGTTCTCTATACTGAGATATAAATTTGTATACGATATTATATAGATATATTAGCAACAATTTTGATTTTTTTTATTTTTCATGCACTTACTACCTATTCATTATTAGCCATTGTTGTGAACCCTCAAACCTATTGTTATTGTTGGAGATACCATATCAACTAGAGATTTGGACATTTCATAGTATATAAGTGGGTGAAAAACTCACCTTATAAGCCGATTTTATAAGGTTGAGTTAGACTTAAAGTCCATTTCTTAAGAATTCTGATAATCGTTGCATAACCTGACTCTACTCTACTTGTTTAGAGTGTGATTATTAGCATACATTAATCAGATTTCATTGTTTTCCTTGGTTCTTTGCTAGTTTCCTTAGATAGCTCATTCTAGTGACCAAAGGTAACTCATGTATATAAATATTCTAAAGTATTTGATAGTAATGTAAATATAACACAATGACCCACTATCTCTTTATGTGATATAAAGGGAACATGTGAGGAAGAGAAAAGGAAAGCAAATGAGAAGAGCAACATAGAAAGTTGATATCCACCATAGTGTGAAATTAGAAATCCTAGTGAAAGGCTAGAGAAACATTGTATTTCATCCTTGTTGGGTGAGATTGAGTGTTATCCTGAGTGAGAGAAACAAATATTGTAATGTGAAGACATTTTCTAGACTAGGTCCCTTGGGTTTTTATTTCTCAAGTTGAGAAAGTTTTTTCCACGTTAAAAATTCTCGGTGTCATTATTCTTTTTTGTTATATTTTTCTTATATTTGCTTATTGCTTCCGCAAGTGCCTATTTTGTATCTACACTAAAGAGGGAGAATTAATTCACATTTTCCCAATAGATCCATTCTCTCGAATATTACATTTGTAACTAAATAAATGATAGTAATAAACTTCCACTGCAGCTTCCAAGCTATAAAGCGTTGGCTCTATAATCTTGTGAAGACACTTTTGAGACGGTACCACTTGGCATTCGCCTTTGCTGGTTTTACTGCATTGGCCATGGCAGCGATAAGCTGGACACTTGAAACCAGTGAATCCTACTGGTTTTGGCACAGGTATTACAAACTTACATTACATCTATCCTCTCTCTCTTTCTCTCTTTCTTCCCTACCTCATCTTATTCTCTTTTTAAATGTTTACAGCATTTGGCATATTACAATATACACATCCTCTTTCTTCTTCCTTTGTTCAAAAATTGAGGACAGTGAGACTCCGGTTCCTACAGATGGAAACTATGAACTGACTCATCAGGATTCACTACCAAGAAGTGGTTAGAATAAAGACAATGGAATAGGTTAGTGTAGAAAGGGGAGAGAGGTTGATCAGATTTTAATATTTGAGTAATGGTATATGGACACTTGCATACTGTATACACCCAATTGATACCCTTCATTTATCTCTATCTCTCTTATCACATTCTACATGGACACCTTTCTTTCTTTTATCTCTTTCTTTGGGTGTATATTGAGCTTAAGTGTCCATAAATCATTTTTGTTGATATATTTGGTGTTTGTGGTGAGTTGATGTGAAGGTGGCACAAGAATATGTGGCTGCCAACATTGAATTTTGATGCAACAAACAATGATCAAGCAAAGCAGTGTCTTGTAAATTCTTGTTAGCACAAGGTTTCTTTCTGCAATTCTTTATCAATTTTGGCTTGATTTTGTGTAGGATAAAGAATCAAACTGTGGCTACATTTTTGTCATAGGATAAAGGAGCTTTGTTTATGTAATTAGTTATGAACTTATGATTTACAAGATAACTTCCCTTTGAACTGTATCATATTTAGAGATCCTTCTGATAAATAAAAAAAAACAAGTTAAAATGATGGATCTAATTTACTGCAGCAATTTCTTGTAACCTGCTCCTGTTTTCTATTTTATGAAAATTAGAAAGTGGAGAATGTTGCAAGACACCTATGTAATTTAAGGTTGATATAAAAATAATAAAATAAGAAAGAAAATGAGATTTCTCATTTGGATAATAACATTAGAACTATTGTTTTTAAATGGTGTAGGGTGGAATTCAAAGCAAATTAAAAGCTCCTCAGATGAAGTTTATCTAACGTTTAGGTTTCTATTTATTTTAAAGATGAATAAGATTGATTTTGATAGCATCAACTTAAGTTTATTTGCTTAAACATAATTAAGTGTACCCAAATTAATCTTCCCGTTTTACATGTGAACACATACGCAATTTCTTCGTGCACCATATTATTTATGACATGCACTCAACGCAAAATTTAAAATCCAACATTGTCCTTGATTTCATTTTTGTTTACGGATTCACAAATCTGAAAGTGATTTTTATACATTCTGGATTTTGAAATCTGAAAGGTCATTTTCGTCATTTAAGCTTTTGGATGGTCATATCCGGAAGTGAGTTATGAATTCTGGATTTTTATATCCGGAATGGTGTGCTGCAAATGATGCTGAAGATTGAGATCCAGAACTCATTTATGTTTGACATCAGGAAGGTCATTTATGTTGTCCAGGTAAACTTCTGAATGGTGAAACCCGGAAGTGACATATTAGTTATGGATTTGTATATCCAGTTTTGTGATTTGACTTACGAATATAAATATTCGAAAGACAAAATTTTTAAATATTAAGAACAAAACAGATATTTTACGTCAATGTATTGGATGTATGTCTGAATTGATATGGTGTTAAGAGAATCAGCCTAACAAGAATTGAATTTGTAGATAGAACAAACGGGTTTTTTTCTGGTTTTCTTGAATGGGCCCAAATGAATAGCATGTTACAAATATACAATATAAAGTTGTTTCTTACTTCACCTCTATACACTCACAGATTCGGCGAAAAAATCATTTTGTTTAAAATATACATTTTGGATTGTAAAATCTTCTTACAATCTATTTTTTTTTTCAACTTACACTTGTAGAATCTAGAAAGTATTTCTAAATTCAGAAATAATGTTTGGATTTTATAATTTATAATGTATTTTAAAAAAAAAATATTCTGAACTATAGAATCTGAAAGATATTTCCAGATTTGGAAATACATTATGATTTTTATAATCTGGAATTTTTCTGGATCACTCATCTTAAAATGAAAAACATCAATTGAATAAAGGGTGTGTTTTTTTTTGTATTTTAAGAAGTATGAAGTATTTCAAATTTTTGTTCATATTTTTTTTTTTTGTAATTTTAGTCTCTTATTTCTAGCTATCCATAATTTTGGTTCCTGATTTATTTTATTTTTATGCAATTTGCATCCTTACCTTTTAATTATACGTAATTTTGTTCAATTTTCAGTTTGAAAAATATTCAATTATGTTGGGTAACAAGTTTTCTAACATATGTTAACATCTTCAATTTTGTAAGAAAAAGTTATAAATATTATGACTCTTTTCTCAATCTTATATATCAAGTAAAAAAAAACTATGAATAATATTAAACTGGAAATCTTACAAAATTTTAAACAATTAAAGATTAAGGACCAAAATTGCATAACAAATTTTAGAACTAAAATAGTTAAAAAAAATATAAACTACAATTATGGATTTTGTAAAATATAATGACAATTTTCAAATAAGCTAATATAAATGAACGATAAAAACAAATGTAACGTATTGTTACACCGTGTGTATTTGGATACATGTTTAACAAAACTGATTTTGAATAAAAAATTGGTCATGGTTAAAATTAATTTTAAAGTAACGTGATTTATTTGTAGATATTTTTATTATAGAACGAAGATGGAATTAAAACTTAGTATAATATTTTTTTATCTGATATGTCAACATTATTTTTGGATAATTGACAAAAAAACACTTATTTTTTTTTCCTAAATGCGAGTTTAGAGCATGTGCTAATAGGTACACGAATTTGTTTTTTGTTTTTGGAATTAAGATGTTATTCACTAAATTTCAAAGCTAATAACAACAACTAACATGTATTATAGTCCTTTAAATTTCACGTGTTAGTTGTTAATCATTTTATCTTATACAAGATTTATTTTATTTCAACACTTTTCACTTTTTCAAACCATTATTTAGTTTAACCCCAGTGTAAAATTACATGAATATCTTTTTAGCAAAATCAATAATTAAAGTGAGGATTTTATTAAATAAAAAAAATGTCAAAAAGCTATATTTAGAATTGTTGTCATAAGAAAGACTTGGACTACCAAACTTAAAACTAATAAAATTAAACAAAGAAAATAAAAGTATTTTCATACTTAAACTTTCCACATAATATTGAGATGATTTGGAGGAATTTTTTTTTATCATGTAATAAATAGAATCACTTCAAGGGTGATCCAACCCTTATATAAATCACGAAATTAAAACACATATTCTCTATCGCCCCACTCCACCAGAGGAAGAAAATCAAACACCTAACAAAAGAGGTTAAAGCATTAAAAAAATCAACGCACTAAACCAACCTGACAGTATAGAGACCAGCAGGTTCACACTTCACATAAATAAACACAAGGATCACCACAGCATAAAACCTTACCCAAATTCACCAACAACCAACACACCACCCCTTCAAACCGGCCAACAAAAGATAAAGACCTGTCAACCTAAAACAGATACAGACAACTTATAATGAATTCAGGCAAGATAAGGGAGCAAAGCACCGGAGAAGCAAGCAGTGGAAATTTTAGAAGTTACCCAAGATCAAGCCTTCAATTGGGCCAAAGTGAAGATTTCATAATGATCCATCATACCACCTTTGAAGATGACCTTATTCCTATGTCACCAAATCTCTCTAACCATCGAGATCCACAAACTTCCCAGGACAGAGTTTATAGAAATGTGCAAAGGGATCAATGGGAGCAACCAATGACACTCCTAATCACGAGAAACACTGAATCCACACTAACCAAGCAACTCTACAGTAAAAAAAAACAAATGGTTAATAAACTCCTCTTCTAAACCACAAAAACAACAAATAATACTTTCGACCACCATCCCGCATTGTGCCAAGTTAACTTTAGTAACAATCTTGTTTTTCAGCACCCTCCAAGCCATAACTTGAACTGCAGACAAAACCTTAATGTTCCAAAAAAAAAATGTAAAAACTCGAAAACGCCAAATCAATTTCTCCATTTAACATGCCGTTATTGTTTTTATATAATTAATTATTATTATTATTATTTACATTTTCCTATCATAATAAACTAAATAATTAAAATAAAAATTAAATATTGAAAAATTAAATTATTTTACTAATTGTATTAATATAAAAATATATATATTTTCTCATCGATGGAATTATTTACAAATTTTTCATTTATTTTTTCAATTTAACTTAACCTTTTAGTCTATTTTTTTTCCTTTCTAATTTTCTCTGGTATGTCTCTCCTTAATCTAAGCAAAACATAAATGATAAATGATGAAATGATTGATTATTTTGTGACTATGAAATAATAGGTTGCATAAATAACCTATTAATATTCACAATCATACTTTTTTTTTATTAAATTGTAATTTAAATAATCTTAATAACATATTGATGTACTATCTTAAAACAATAATTTTAGTTTTTAACTACAAATAGTAAACTTTTAATCTCTAAAACGTGTTACATTGATTAATATTTAGTTTTAGAAATTTCTCAATGAAAATAATTTAAGGAAATTCCCTATTTTGGAATTGATATAGATATATCAAGAGCTTGAAGAAGGATGAAGTATGAATTTTGTTTGTTTTAATGTATTACATATTAGGTATACCAATCCTTGTTACTTGATTTTGTTGATTATAAGATGTTTGAGTAGGTTTCTCAAGCACTGTGTTTGGAAGAGGAAAAAGAAAGTAGGCAAATGAGAAAAAAAAAAGGAAATAAAATAAAATAAAAGTTATTTAGTTTACAAGAAATTAAAAAATAAAGTAAAAAACAAAAAAGTAAGATTGTTTGATTTGAAACTAAATAAAAAAGAGAAATAATTTTTTTAATACAAATATGATTTTATCCATGCTAACTATGCTTCTTTTTTTCAATTTTTGAGAATAATAAATATAAACCATACTATCAAATAAAAAAAATTATGCTTGTGTAGTTTTTGTCTTTTCCTTTCACCAAATTTTTTATTTCTTATGTAACAAAGTCCAAAAATCTTGTACCCATCATTGCATGACTCATTTTCTCATTTCTTATAGTCTTAAAATATATTATTTGAATCCAATTTGTTGTTATCCAAATGTGTTATTGGTTATATAAAACTCTGTGAATTCTACCTACAACATAATAATTTTGTAATAATGTTCTTACTTTAGTTTCTTATTATTAAAAAAAGAATAAAATATTAAACCACTTATGCAAACAAAGTGCTAAACCTAGTGAACAAATGTTTTTTTTGTTGATGATGCAAGCTAGGTCTTTTAAAAATTTTGGAAGTTCTATTTTAATTATGAAAAATTTGAGAGATAAAAAAATAAAGGTATAAATTTGAGAAATTTAAAATATGGAAACCAAAGGCATAGAGAGAGGTCTACATGTATGAATCTTCTGATTTTTTTTAATTATCCTTGTAATTATTGTGTCTTTTTTTTGGTAAAATTATAATTATTATGTCTGATTTATTATATTTTATTTCACATCACCAATATTTTGATAATGTTATGTGGACCCTATAATTCCCCATTCCATGCAACATACCTTTAATTATAAATAAAATTCAAGTGGTAGCTGAGGAATTATTTTAAATAATTTATAATCCAGCAATAATTAAGCTCAAGACAAAACTGTACTTAATCAGAAATTGCAATTAATTTATTATTAAGCTAACTAATGGATTTCGTCACCTTCATTTGTTTCTTAATCTCCATGACTAATCAAGAAAAATCTTTACCTATTTGTAGTTAGAAAATGGACCAACCTAACCTAATTATGTATTAGGTTAGGTTCTTCCCACAAAACCTAATTATTTCACTGTATAAAATATTTTTTAGTCTTTTGAAATGTAGAATATTGGTATATATCAATTATTGAAACTAAAAATGCTAAATAAATAATTAATTGAGATACAATTCATAAACCATTCTAATAGAACATTTTACACCTATATATTATTATAAAAACAATTTTTTATTAACAAATATTTAATACGAATGGTATAGCATGATTAAAAAAAGAATTTCTCCTGTGTTGACCTTTGATTGTATATTTATTATTATAATGGTAATTTTCTCGATTGAGTAATATGAAATGGTGGAATATGGTTATCATTTTTCAATTTGAAGTTATTTAAATTTCTGCATAATAATTAAATTAATGAATGTTTTTTTATTACCATAATAGGGTTATGAAATTGAGAGTTGTTTGAAATTCAACATTCACTTGTTGTAGTCTTTATCTTGTTCAGCAGCCCTTACCCTAAGGCTAAGCTAGAGACAATTTAAGTTGACTTTTTTTTGGAATAAAAGTCATGATTGAGTGAAATGTTACATAATGAACAAAATTAAAAATAATAAAAGATTATATCATACACATGTGTTGAGATTTTTAAGTTAAATATAATTAAAGTATTTGTTAAATAGGAAAAAAAAATACTCACCACACTACACTACAAGAAAATAATGAAATAGACACAAATTTTTAGAGACTAAAATAATTAGTTGAAATAGTAACTAAATTAGAAACCATTTTAGAAACTAAAAAAAAATTGGTTTCTAAATTAGTTTATATTATTGTTAAATAGTTTCTAAATTGATATCTAATTAGCAACTAAGGTTTTAACTAAATTAAATACTATTTTATAAATTAAAAAAATTATTGATATTTAAAGTAATTTTTATTATTAATAAAAGTTTATAAAATAATTTTTAAATTAGTATTTAATCATTAGCTACCAACGTTTTAGCTACTTACTAATTTATATTCTAAATTAGTCTCTTTTTTAAAGACTAATTTAGAATTTAAATATTAGTAGCTAAAACTAAGTAACTAATTTAGATATCAATTTTTAAGTTATTTTATAATTTTTTATTAATAATAAAATCACTCTAGATATAAATAATTTTTTGTCTCTAAATTAGTATCTAATTTAGTTAAGTAATTATTATTTTTTTCTAAATTTAGATGTTATTTAATGATTTCTTGTTGTGATAATTAAGCCAACTCATTTTTATATAATATTAAATAATTATTTAAAGGTAAATGAATTTTTAGGATCCTCTTATAGTATATTAACACACAGTATTAAACTAATATATACACAGGCACACTAAAATATTGCCTAATAAGAAAATTATTTTCAATATTGTTTTTTTTTTCCAGAATACTCTCACAAACTACTAAAATATAAACAAGGTAAACTATTAAATGTGAAGCATTGTACATAAATAATTTTAATTTAACTGATGAGTTTATGTGCTTTAACGAAACAAATAAGTTGAAGTTTTAATATAAACCAAGTTATTGAAATAAGAACTTGGCATTAATAATTTTGTAAATAACCCTTACACGACTGTATGGTATAAAGAGTTGTAGTTTTATTTATAGATTTTCTTACATAATAATAAGAAAATCTATATTTACTACTTACGCAACTTTAATCTTTAAAATAATATCATAAAAAAATTATTGTTTTAATTTTAAGTAATAATCATTGCAAAATTAGACATAGCTATATTTCTAGTTTATTTGTAGTAAGATGTTTTATAAATTTTAACTTAGTAGTTTTAAAATAAATATATTATAAAAAATTTGACTACAAATAGAAACTAATTTTTAGAGACGAAAATAATTAGTTGCAATAATAACTAGATTATAGATATTTTAGAAACTAAAACAAAATTTGATTTCTAAATTAATTTTTATTATTATTAAATAGTTTTTAAATTGGTCTGTAATTTAGTTACTATTATAACTAATTATTTTGATATCTGAAAATGAGTTTTTATTTCATGTGATTAATAAAAAATTTAAATGGTAAAGGAATTATAAAAGCTAATTTAAATTTCAAATTTTAAAATAAGACCATTTTCAATCTTTTAAATTAATTAATTTAACCAAAATAAAGTAAGTCCACAAGTCAAATTTTTAATATTTAATGACACCCAAATTCTACAATGTATTTTGTGACTAATAATAGTCTCCATACAAATATTGTACTGTGTTCTGTTGACGAGGAAAAAAAACAAACCAAAAACAAACAAAGATACACAGAACCATAACCATAGCCAAAGACATAGTCACCTTCGTGAAACAAACCCAACTCCTCAACAGTTTCTCACCCTTCTCTTCATCTACTCTTCCAAAAAGGTAAGTTTTTGGCTCCTACCCTTCGCTTTATCAGCTTTCATGGAGTGTACTTCCCATCTACTTGAGTTTTGGCCACCCTTTTGTGCCTTGCAAATAGGGTTTTATGCTTTGAATTTGGCTGTGATGCTTTTCACTTCCTATCCTTTTCTTGTTCTCTCAAAAGGGTTGTTATTTGAGCTGTTTTGGTTTTATTGGTCAACAAGGGGTTTCCTCTGTTATGCTGTGTCTGGTTGTGATTTTTTTTGGAGGGTGCCCCTCTTCTTCTTTCTATAGTATTAAATCTTTGAATTTTAATGATTTTTTCTTCTTGTAAAAATGTGTTGTTTTATGAAATTATATGCTAGTTCAAGTAATCTGTAAGTGGGATTTTATTGGTTTTGGTTAAAATATACTCATGATTGACATGGAGGTTGATGTTCTATGCTTCCTTTTAATGGTTTTTTGTCATGGATATTATTGAGGTAAAACCCTAATACTAATTGGAGAACAATAACAAAATCATGTAAGGAAATCTGTGAATTTTGTCTTATATGGCCTTATTATGCACAATAATATCAATGGAAATCTAAAGAATTCTAGAATCGTTTCTCAAGTGTAGGGCTTGACTTCCTATAACGTTTAACTTATCACTGTTTTTGCTTGAGTAATTTGAAGTTTCTATTGATGTAATTGTGGCTTTATGAAATTGATTTTGTTTCTTATGTGGATTAATCCTTAATAATATTTTTTTGGCTTGTGGAAGCAGATTATTGGATAAAGTTTGGTGGCCCCTGATCTGATCCCGGCTTCATTTCAAACAACAGAAGACAATGAAACTAGCAGTGATTGTTTTGATTAAATATTAAAATAATTAGTGGAAAATGGGAGGTTGCTGTTGTTCTGCCAGAAAACCTCTGCAAGGGGCACCAGTGTATTACTATGTTAGTAGTTTTCTATCCTTTCTCACCTGATTTGTAACTTAGACCATATGGTAGCTGATAAGAAATTTTCTAGTAATTTCACTCCAGCATTTTTATTTCAAACATCCTCACCTATGTAATCTTTTGATCATTAGCATTAGAAATGATTGATGAAGAACTATGTGAAGGAAAATTCGAACTATTTCATAATCAACCTGCTCTAAAAGCCTTAAAATTTGTATTTATAGGGGAACCATTGTGTAATAAGATATTATTTCTGCTTTATTTTGTTTACAAGATTACAATTTTTTTGGATGAAATGTCCATGTTCACTTAATTGAAAGAGCAACCAGTTTCCTGTGTAGTAATTTAGCAACATGGATTTATTACTGCCTTTTGAACTTAAGCACACATTTCTCACATAATATCAGATTTCTTGCAAAAAGGAGTGCTTGCTAGTGAATATTACTGTTACAGTTGAATCAAGTTAGGCATCTGCCAGAAATCACATTCATAACACTCAGAAATTATCTTTAATAGCTGCTACTTGGATGATATGTTGGGGAAGATGTGTGATCGGATGCAAAATAATGGAATATTGTTAAAGCTCAAATGGAATTATTTTGCTCTCTTTTTTGCTTTTTTAAAATGATTTTCCATTAGATTGTTTCTTTTTGTCACCACTTAGCGTTGGTGGACAAATAGTAAGGAAGTCAAATAAACATCTGTCACTACCTTCACAATTAAATTGATATTTTCTATACATGGATATACTCAAAAGAATGAGTGTATCATTATCATCTAAAAATTTGCAAAGATTTCTTGGGAGCTTGAACAAAATTGTTATGGATACTATGCAATATATTTTACTCTTCGTAAAAGACCTATAGATTTTGCTGTTTCTTTCTTTTACTTGAATGCATGATCCCCTGATGGAGGTCAAATGGGAAGGTGGATGAAATGTAGTGAGAAATGGATTGTTTTCATTGTTCTTTCTATTCAACTTTCAGTACTTCCAGAATAGTAATCTGATCCTGCTGTTAGTTTGTTGTTTTAGATTATGGTTTATAAGTTACGAGCTTATGATTTGAACCCAAAAAAATCCTGTTTGCAGTGCCCACCAACTTTTGAAGAGCGCGAGTCTTTAACATCTAATGATGGCACAAATGCTTCACTCAATGCTGGATTTTTGGTTGGTTTGAACCTGGAAGCATCCGTGCCTGATACATTCCAGCCCCCTCCCGTGCCTCTTCCTTATGACACGGTTTTGGGAGGTTCTGCATCAACAACATATTCTGAATCTGGCAGAGAAACAATTAGTAGTTTTGAAACTTTAATTACACGTGAAGATGTTGAAGAATCAAATTGTAAAGCTCAAACCAACTCCACTCCAACATCTCCAAGGAAGCAAGGACTATCAAAACCAAATGAAAGTAAAGTATTATCGATGGAAGAAGAGGATGTCTGTCCAATTTGTCTCGAAGGTACAGTTGTTTGTGTTATTAAAAGTAAATGTCAGTTAGATTTTCCATGCTTCAGGTGCGCGAATGTAGAGGAATGAATCCTCTCTCACTCACAGAGATGACAAAAATAATAATTTGTTATCTTTTAATTTCTAATGCAGAATATGATGTTGAAAATCCTAGAGATTTGACAAAATGTGAACACCATTTTCACCTATCTTGCATTCTTGAATGGATGGAAAGAAGTGACTCCTGTCCTATATGTGATCAGGTATGGCTTTTTGCATTAGTTTTTGAAAAACCTCATCTTAGACTTGCTTCCATGATGCATGTCTGGAAATGCATGAGTTTGGAAAAATAATTGCTTATTTTGCATTAGTTTTATTCTCTTGTGTTTAAGTCTTAACAATTGGTGCTCTAGTTGAAAGTTACTCTCACATTAAGTAGAATGAACTACTTGAAAGTTACTCACCCACCTAATGGACTAGTCTTTAAGGTTGAATTTTCTTCTTATGTTTAAGTCCTAACATCATGTTAACTAAACTTTTATTCGGGTTGCACTAAATATAGGAATTAAAAAATGCAAGAGGTGAAAAATGGGTTTTCCTTTGTTTTCTTGACAAACTAACTCTAGAAGTCCCAATTAGATGCTCATTATTCATCATTGTTGACAATAAAATAATATCTGCATGATCATTCTTATGTAGCAAGTCAGTTATGATACATTGATTATGGAGATGTTGACAATACTGTTCTTCCTTAAATGTTACAGGAGATGATATTTTGACCAGACAATGAATTAGTTTGGTTGTTTTAAAATCAAAGACTATTGATGAAGTTCATTGGATGATAATTGGTTAGATGATGGTAGCTACAGATTCATTTTCATTTCATGGTGCAGAGACGAAGTCATTATTTTAGAAGACCCAGCCATGGGGTATCTGTGAGAAGAAAAAAGAGGTTTTGACAGAAAGATACACCATACAGCATGTCTCTTCAAATGCAATTTCTTTGGTGAGATTTACCTATTATTATTAGTGAAACAGGCAGCAGTTTTCTAGATCCCAACATTCATCTTCACATCTCTTTTTTCTTCTGTTCATTTACTGCTTTCCTTTCTCTTGTAAAAATTTCTTACTATTTATTTCTGTATATATACATATATCCTTGTGGATTCTGGGGTTCCATATTTTTGCTGTATTTGCAACTAGTAATTATGAAGTATACAATAAGATCCTTTTTTTTTCAATTTAATTTTCTTCACTCCTTTATTTTCCATTATTAGGACCCACTTCCAATTATTTTCAAACCCTGAAAATACTTTCTGAATTCTAAAATTTGGAAAACAAAATTGTATTCCGAATTCTAGAGTTCATAATACATTTTCGAATGAATCCAGAAAATACCTTCCGAGTTTTAGAATTTGGAAGGTCTACAGATTATACAATTTGAAAATTAAGAAAAACCAAATTTGAAAATTAAGAAAAACCAAATCCTGCACTCTTGAATTTGGAATACAAATATTCCAAATTCTAGAATTGAAATGGTTTACGGATTATACAATTCGAAAATGAAGAAAAAATATGAAAGAGTAGAAAGTAATTGTCATAAATGTCCATCTTACATAATTTTGCGATTAAATATGGAACTAACTAAAAATAAAATGTGCTTTCTGGAGTGATTGTAACCAACCAGTATTTAATTAAGATTCCCACTTAATGATTGTAGAAAACTAAAAGAATTGGTGAATTTCCTACTAAATTAACAAAACTTAAATAATTCAAAACTTTGGGTTTTAAGGAATAGATTTTTGGTAAGTTTGGAGACTAAAGAGTAGGGACATAAACAAAACTGCACCATACCAATTCGAACCGGGATTCTAACACTTTTCAAATTTTCCAAAATTATTTTTTATTTCAGATTTGAAAATTCAAAATTTAAAAAATAAAATTCGAAGATCAAAATTTCATTTTGGAAAAGTAAATCCAAAATACAAAAAGTATATTTTAAAAAAGAAAATTCGGAACACAAATCTAAAAATACATTTTGAAAAAAAAAAATTCAAAAATATGTTTCAGATATTCAAATTGAAGGAGATTTAGGTAAAAAAAATTCCATATCTTCATTTCATTTAGAGTCATTTTCGTTATTTTGTATGAATATTTTCTTTATTTCATCAGGTGCAATTTCACTGATAAATCGGGTGCCAAAGTTATGATGGAGGAAAAATTTGTCCATAAATATTGTTGGAAATTGCTTCCTGCACCCGATCAATTGTGACTGGCACCCGACATATTTTTAAAAATCCTACAATGCCCTTGTCTTCATCCCTTTTGAAAACATTGAATGGTGAGGAAGAGGAAGTTCATGGATGTGTGAAGCTTTGCTTTGAGCTGCAAAAGAGGAGGTTACATTCATTGTTGTGCACGGACATTCAGTGTAAGCTTCGTTTGCCAAGTTAATGAGGTAAGTAATCCATTTTCGTTCGTTTCTGGTTTTTGTTCGAGCTCAGCTGGTCCCGGATATCGAAATTCGGAATTCTGTTTTTTTGCTTACGGATATTAATATCTAGAAGTCAAAATTTTCAATACGGATATTAATATATGGAACTGTGGACCGTTGCTTCCGGACGCTGATATTCGTAGTTCATCATTGTCTTATGGATGTACATATCCAGAACTAGTTTATGCAATCTGGATATATATATCCGGAAGCTAACCGTTGATATTTTTTTGGTTATGGATTTATTTATCTAGAAGCTAAGTGTTAATTTTTTTCAACAGCCGAATGGATACAACAGATTGATGTGTGGGATGGATTAGATGATGTTGATTTGGAGCAGTCAATAAGTTATAACACATTAAATAATGAACACAGGGCACATGAATGTAGTGAGCCATTTTCTACAAATGAGGTATGGTCAATGTTGGGTTGTGAATGTTTTTTTTATGAATTATTTTTAAATTTGGCATATGTTATTATAGGTATTTCGTGATCGAGATGAGCTGTTAGAGTGGGCGAGAAGTGTTGGCTATAGTTATGGGTTTGTCATTGTTATATTAAGGTCAGATACATGGACGGGCCAACGAGGAAGGATGACCTAT
>Ga0123342_1003344_pt1 | contig 25781 bp, 14 predicted proteins | sample Turbeawhitnodule_FD_89960 | JGI IMG/M metagenome (GOLD analysis project Ga0123342, IMG submission 89960) | Root nodule microbial communities of legume samples collected from Mexico - Turtle bean Mexico white nodule | ecosystem: Host-associated > Plants > Roots > Nodule | place: Mexico: Nepantla...
AAAAAAACAAAATATAATATATATATATATATATATATATATATATATATATATATATATATATATATATATATATATTAACACGTCTTTCAACATAATTTTACTATTAATTAAAAATTGATAAAAAAAGGGTCATTAACTAGAATTAAATACATTAAAACTTTTAATTTTCAATAAATTCAATAATAGGATAAAATAAATTTTAAAAAAATAATATACAAATAGTACCCGCAAATTATTTTTTATATTTGTATTTGTAGAACTGTAATTTTGTAAAAGTGGTAATCTCATTTTTTTTATATTTACATTCTCCCCTCGAGATGAAAAATGATATTCTCTTGACAACATATATGAAGTTATTTTCTAATGCATTGATCACTCCTATTTTTACTTATTTTTAAATTCTTTGAACTTTCACATCAAATTGAAATAATTTCAAGAAATAGTAAAATATAACTAAACATATATTTTACAATCTAAACATGTTTTTATATGTAACAAAAATGTCCATATTACCATGCTTTTAAAGAAATTATTATATTTTTTAGACCGTTGTTTTAAGTACTTTTATTAATTACTAGAATGATAAATGATGTTGTATTATTTTTTTAGCAAATATTACAGGGTTATTTAATAGTGCTAGCATTCTGGATATCATGGTTAGGGAGGAACATGATATTCTTAATTAGATTATAGATGAGTTTGTTTGTTTCACTCTTAAATCGGTTAGGATTTTTTTCTTGGAACCAAGAGTTCCATGTGGTTGGGGTAAATCAATTTGGTCTTCATCTATTCTGCCTTCAAAAACTTTAGTATGCTGGAAAGGTATTCATTTGCGGCTTCCTACATATCAACATATTCAGAATAAAGGTTTGCATATATGTTCTATGTGTATGTTTTTTGAAAAAACACGAGGAATCTATTCAACATTTATTTGTTGAATGTTCTAATGTATTGCATATTTGAAATTGGGTTCAACAGAATTTTCTTACTTCTCATTTCTCTAATAAGGATGATCTTCTTTCTTTTATTAAGAGTGTGATGATAGTCCTTTGGTTAAATTGATTAAGCTTGTTGTGATAACTTTTTTTTTCTATTTGGATGATATGACGTATGAGGAACTATGCTAGATTTTAGGATAAGATTGAGGTTTTAGGGCTATTTCGGTAATTAAAGACTTAACTTGTCTAATGGGAAATTCGTCTAAAACTTCAATGAAGAATGATATGTTAGATGTTTTTTTTAAATAAAAGTTTTGATGTTAGGCATCAATATGCAACTTGACATCTCAGCTATGCTGACACCTAGTAACAACAATCATTTGTAATCGCATGAAAAAAGTATTATTAAAAAAAGTAAAAATAAAAAATATGGGGGGACTAGTTCAAAACTCATATATTAACAAGAACGATACAAAAGTATACTATATCTATTCATAAATAATTGTAAGAACAGACTAAATGGTAGTCTATTATACCAATGAAAAGATTCTCTATGAATAAATCCTAAATTAGCCAACTTACAGCACGCACATTCCCTTCACGTGCTGATAAGTTAGCTAATTTAAGATTTATTCATAGAGAACCATTTCATTGGTATAATAGACTTCCATCTAGTTTGTTCTTAGATTTTTTTATGAATAGATATACTCTACCTGTGTATTGTTTTTGTTAGCATATCAGTTTTGGTCTAGTCCTCCCATATTTTTGTATTTTCTTTCTTTTTTTCTTTTTTTTAATATTTTTTTTTCATGTGATGGTATTGTTGTTGCTTGAGGTGTCAGTCTAGCTGAGATGTTAAGTTGGATAATAATGCCTAACATGAAAGTTATAAAAACAAATAAATTATTCCAAATTATTAATTACTCTTTCTGTTTTTTAAGTGTCATATTTTTAGAATTTTTTATTTTAATTTAACAGTTGTTTATATATAGTTTAAAATGATAATTATATTTTGTGATTTATATTATTACCTTACACGTAATTTTGTATTAAATTATATATATATATATATATATATATATTTTGTAGTGCAGAAAAAATCTTATAAATATTTTATTAATATCAATAAAATTTATTATATATTTTTTTCATTAGAAATAACTTAAACATACTTATTGATACTATAGTATTCAATAATAGTAACTAAGAAGGAGGATTAATAATAATAATATTTTATTAGATATTTTTAACTAGTTGATTTAGTAAATTATACCAATCCGTCAAATAATTGTGATTGGTTTATGTGAATTAATTAAGATAGTCAAACACTGACCTTATTGTTTTTTTTATTCTGTATTACAGGATTAAAAGGATATTTTTGTAAACTGAAATTTAATAAAAAATATTATATTTTTTTGTAGATTCTATTTAATATTTAACAAGTCACAATTCTATTTTAAAGTTTTCTAAAAAAATGTAATTAAATATAAATTGTTTATTAAAGTTAATGTATTAGAGAATGTTATGAATGCTCATCAGTCTATAATGGCTAATCAAAGAAGGTTACAGTCAGAATTGTTTATTGAAAGTGCTGGACACATTTGAACAAGACTTGGGATATGTATTCATCTCTTAGATAATGGTGGGTAGAGAAATTTATATTTTGATAATTTTTTTAATAATAATATTAAATATAGGAGTCCATTAATATTTTTTTAACAAATAATAATTAAGTAAATAGTTATTAACCAAATATATTTACTCAATTGCTTTTTCTTAGTTATTAATTATGGATGCAGTGATCTCATATACAATTTCCTTCAGAACTCCTTTCTCTCTTTGGTCATTCTTCTTCTGGATTTTTCATTTTTGCACCTCCTCTTCTTAGTACCATCTTTTATGGCATGCATTCCACTTTTTGACCATTTGGCTTTGAATTCTTCTAGTGTCTTTTTCGTTCAGACCTGTAAAGTTCAACTCAGTTTTTTTATCTTATTACATTCAAACCCTTGTCCCGTAGTCCTTTAACGTGAACCAAACATAAAGACAAAAACATTTATTTACATTAATTAGCTAATTAAACACATGAATTAAAACGAACTACTTTTATATAATATTTTCTGTAATATCTTTCACATCCTCTGATAATTTTTCAAAACTAGTCATGAAAAATATTAGAATCTTAATAATATCAATATAGATATAAAATTACTAGTTACATATATTAGTAATTTATGCTGTTAATTAAACAACCTAAAATTCCAATCTAGTAGCACTTTTATATTATAAGGTTGAAACAGAAAACATAGGACAATATTATATATAAAAAAATTCTTTATAGTGCATTTTTGTTTCATATTTCCTTAGACATAATTTATTATATGTAATAATGATAAAAAGAAAAATAATATATGATACAAAATATTACATGTGTAACATACCTGGTGTATGAACAGAAGGAAGTTTGATATTTTGTGTGACGCGGGATATTATTTGATATGTTGGGAAATGCGGATATTTTTGTTGAAGACCAATGAGCAGAGTCGGTCGGCTTGTTCACAAACTGCTTCTAAAACATACATCTAAAACCAACTTAACAAAGTCAATAATTTTTTTTTATATAATATCTATTGACCATTTTTTATTTATTTTTGAAATAAAAAATATTTTTTGCTCAGAAATTGTGACATTAATATACACTTGAGAAAAATATGTGAGTGGAAAAAGGGTATTGGTCTTGGGTACCCCACCACCATCGTAATCCCATACGTTAGTTGAATCAGCAATGCATGAAAAGTCAACTGTCTTTGTCCAAACCCAACCCTTATCTCCTGCACCTGTCCTACATAAATTAAACCCACACCCCTGAATCCTCCTTTTCCAAATTCACACTCACACCAACACCATCACCAACACATCAAAGCCAATATGAAACTAACCTGGTCACCCCAGAGAGCTTCCAAAGCATACATCAACACAGTCCAATCTGTAAGCATAGATTATCAAATCAATTCAAACTGTTGCTTCTTCATTTATTATTTTATTAATTATTCATTACCTTCAAGTGTTGTGTTGTGTTAGTAATTTTGTTCGGTCGTTTCTGTGCAGTGTCGGGTTTCAAGCGAATCAGGAGTGGCGGAGTTCATTTCCGCGATGGCGGCGGGGTGGAACGCGCAGCTCATCGTGGAGACGTGGTCGCAGGGAGGACTTATTGCTACCAGCATCGGGCTAGCCGTGGCGCGGTCGCACACGTGCGGACGGCACGTGTGCGTGGTTCCCGACGAGCGCGCTAGGTCGGAGTACGCCGAGAGAATGGGCGAGGCGGGCGTGGCTGCGGAGATCGTGGTGGGGGAGGCGGAGGAGGCGATGGGGGGCTTGGTCGGCGTGGACTTCTTGGTGGCGGATTCCCGGAGGAAGGACTTTCCGCGCGTGCTGAGGCTGGCGAAGTTGAGTAACAAAGGCGCTGTGTTGCTCTGCAAGAACGCGAATTCGAACTCCAAGGGTTTCCTATGGCGGAGCCTGGTGGCGCAGGGTTCTTCTCGGCGCGTGGTTCGTTCGGCGTTTCTTCCCGTGGGGAAGGGACTGGACATGGCATACGTGTCTGCCTCTGGAGGTAATAGCACTGTACGTAGATGGATTAAGCATGTTGATCAACAATCAGGGGACGTGCATTTGATTCGGAGATGAACAGTATATTTTGTGTTTTGTTTTGTTCAGTTCTTCCTTTTTGTAAATACAGTTTGTGCTGCTGCATGTATGATGGATATGTATACACATATTAGAAAAGTAAAGGATGATGTTTAAACATGTTACACCGTGAGAAGGAGCTAAAACTAGTTGTTATTCTCTCTTGTAACATGATGAACTTCCGTGTGTATCGCAGACCATTACATTTATTTCTTTATTTGTTTAGAAAATGATAAACATTAGTTTTTCCTCTTTCTGTTCTTTTCTCTTATTTGCATTAGTCTTTGGTGGTCTCTTGTTTGGTAATGGAGGAAAGCCTCGAGTCTTGTCAAACAGTTATACATTTTGTGAGGTCATGGGTTGACTTTATTTATATGGTGAAATACTCTTAACATTGATATTTGGAGTTAATGAAGAAAATCACATATACTGCTAGTTCACAAAGAGACGAGAGCGTTAATAATAAAGATGAGTTGAATATGCAGGATTATGATTAATTATGGAATAGAATTAGAAACAGAAGCAGATGAATAAAAAAAGGGGGGACACTAGTTATGATCAAGGAGATAGAACTTTTTTATTAGAGAAGTTTTGACACTTAAGATGCAATGTCCAATATTTGTCATGAAAGTCGTGGTTTCGTGTGCTCAACTTTGGGTATCCACAACACAAACAACTTTTCACACATTAGACATAATGACTATAATTGGCAATAATATGTATCAGAAAATATGAATACATTTGTAATTTGAGTGGTTCCAAAGTATGTAGTGTAGTTGTTAGGAGAGTTTTCTTCACTTTGTTAGGATAATTTAATTGGCCAATTCTTGGATCTTCATGGGATTGGATTCTCACCTTTCTCGCTTTTGCACTTGAGCTTGAGTTTAGAGGGTTGTAACCACATCTAATGTCGACGAGAAATATATATTTCATGCTCTAAGGTTGCATTTGATCATACTTGTACCAGAACAATTTTCGTAACTATTCCTATAAATTCATGTTATAAACATGCTTGAATTCAACCTCTTTTCATTTAGTCAATAATAAGAATGATATTCTTTTACAAAAATTTATTCCTTACTCAAAGTTACATGATGTTTTACTTCATAAAGTTTGACATAACATTTTTTCAATGTTCTTGATCGGGTAAAGAGATGTTTCTACAGGGGTTGGACAAAATCCTAATTAACTTAAGTGTAAATGTTATGGTATTTATTGAGAATGAAACTTATTTCATTTTTAAACATAAAAGATGTCTCCTATTAAATGACATTTATTTCACATTGATATAGAAGAAGACTTATGTCATTTCTAAACATAAAGACGTGTTTTATTAAATGTCATTTATTTCACATTGACATTGGAGAATATGATGTTATATGTAAAATTATTAACTTTGCTAAAGCTAGCACATTGAGATTTGAGTTTGTTTGTTTATAGTGAGATGTTATTTTAGGTTCTGGTTAATTATATATTAATCTTAATTAATATTATTTAATTCTTAAAGTTTGGGTTTTTTTCAACCAATTGTAAATATCAGATGTATATATACTCTTATTTTTTGTTAGCATTTGGGATAGTTTTATTGAATCTTTGTTAATGATTAATAGACCTTATAATTGACTCTTTAGATAAATTGCATTTTATTTTAATAGAAGATCATATTAACTAATATAGTCTCTTAGAGTAAGTCAAGTAGGCAAAGAAGTTTATCTAACTGAATGGCTGTAAATAAATTACAATGTAAGTTATTAAACAAAGTTTCATTCAATTCACCTAAGTTTTTGAAAATGCTAGTTAAGAAAAAGAACTTATGAGTTAGAATATATAAGCTAATTGAAACTATTTTTTTATGCTTTAAGTTTAAAACAAGTTAGTTTATGACAACCACTAAAAAGAAAACATGCTAGTTCAAACAACCAAAAAAGAAAAAGACTATCACAAAAAAGACTTTAACTTAAATTGCCTCTAGAAAATGTGAGCAAAGTTAGGTTGATTTTGCCTGATAAGGTCAGTTTTGATCGATGAAGGTCGGCTAAGGTTGGCTTGTTGCCTGATAAGGTAATTTTTTGTCGATATTACCTGATAAGGCCGACTTGTTGTTTGATAAGGTCAATTTGACACCTTGAGCATTTGGGTTATCTTCATTAAAATAAAAAAAAAATGGTGCTGATACATGCAAATGAATAGTGCATTTGCTTCAGGTAACATAAATATTGTTGTGCCCATAACCATAAAAATAAAATAATTATTACGAAGTGGACTTTAAGCCTAACGCAACCCCATAAAACCGGCTCATGAGGTGAGATTTGTACCCACTTATATACTCCAACACACCCTCCTCACGCCGAGACTACCAACTCGTGCGTGGAACAACATATTATGGGTGGTCCGATAACGGCCTGATAGCGGGTGGCCTGATAAGCCCACCAAACACTTGCTAGGATAGGCTCGAAATGACTTTGATACCATATTATGAAATGGACTTTAAGCATAACTCAACCCCATAAAACTAGCTCATGGAGTGAGGTTTGCACCCACTTATATACTCCAACAATAATAAAAGACATAGCATATGCAAGAACATTTTAAATTTTATTTACCACTTTATCAGCGTGGAGTCTGATCTTTAGTGCCTCGTGCATTCGACACTACTCCCTGGAATTCCTCAATTAGTGTGAAGGCAAAGGGTTGGAGAAGCGTTGATTATGGCGAGGTGCGAAGAATTTTCTGCTCATTGTTCAAGGTTTTTCTCTGGGAGAGGGACTCTTATGTGACGAGGATGTCATTTCATCTTCTTGCTGAAAGCGTGGATTCGCTTGTTGATTACACTCATAACAAGTTCGTTAGTGTCGTTAGGGCTTGCGGAGGTTGCCATTTGCAACCAAACACCCCATATAGATGGCCTTCTAGTCTTTAAGTGCATGTTTAGGTTTTTTCATGATTTTGTATTGTGTTATCTTGTGGAGGTAGACAAATTTTGCAATGTTATAGTTTAAAGCTTAAATCACCCCAAGTTAAAACATTCATAATTGAGTTCTTTTGTTTATAGTGAGAGATGTATTTTATAAGATTGTATTTTATAAGTCCTAGTTAATTAGTTGACCAACTAAGATGATACAATGCCTTAACCTTCAATACTTAAGAAATAAACTAGAGAATATTGATTGAAGAAAAAAAAAATGTGAGAAGTGAGTTAATAAAAATTCTTTGAATATAAGAAAAATACATTAATGTAGATAGAGATTCTTTTTAAAAGTAAGAGAAATATTAAATAAAATATTTCTTATTATAAAAATTTGTAAAAGAAGATTTTCATCACAAATTATAATCATAAGTAATTTATTATCATTTTAGTATCTTTATATAAAAAATATGTGTTTTTCATGTTTGCATAGTGTTCTTACCAAAAATGAGCTTGGGGAGTACAACTCGGTGAGGACTGCATGTTCCTTGAGAAACAAACTTTTAGTTGGTCTCCGATGAGAGGGGGAGGTTCACCTGCAAAAGACTCTTTGATGCTTAAGTCAGTAGGAGCACAAAGATGGTAAGTTCTTAACTTTATAAGACTTAAGAGTATGAGATAATATATAATGTACTTCCTGGAGAGTAATATTTATAGATTAATCAGGTAGTATTATCTAAGTGGACCGTTGTGAGTCCTTTGCATTAGCCACATAAATGTTATTCATTATTCCAAAAATAGTCGTTCATCATTTAAGGCCCATTGAATAGGCCGTTTTACTCATGATGGTCATTGATGGCAATAAAGGCTCGGTTAAAGATGCATACAATCACTCGAGTTTTTTGGCATTCCCGATCTTATGGTCGGTACGTACTTAAGCCCCCCAGCTCAGAAGCCGAAGTGATAATCTGGTGATGAGTAACCAAAGGGTGAATGAGTTCGATTTGGACCCGTTTGAATTTAGTGTAGGACCATTGATTTCGATTTCGAGTAATGTCTGTTAATCGGTTCAATATTGATAAAGTTTTGTCAATGTTCGTGTTTGAACTCGGATACATACTTAATTGTACAACTTTGCCGATGTTCATTTTTGAACTCAGATTAGTATTGTTGATCTAATGACCGTTTGGTCTTGGTGAGCTATCTTACCATTTGGTCTGAGGTAGCAAAATATTCCAATGAAGACGTTATTCAAAATCATAATCAAGGGTGCCTAAAAATAGTTTTTAGAAAAATGTTATAAATAGATGCTTCAAACTTTAGAGTTGTTCGATCAATAACATCCGAATTTGACATGCATGAACTACAAACACATAAATAGATGGACAAATGAAAGATAGATATTGAGAGAGAGAAGTAATGACACATGATCGATTATGAATAAAACATATCAGTTCTTCAATGGTTTGCGGATGAGGATGATGTGATAGATTGACTTCTCATCAAAACCATAAATCTTATGGTCCGGGAAAAGTTTTACCCAGTGTAACATCCCTAATTTTTACCCATAAACTGCTGATCAAGACTGCCAATATAAAAACTACTGATGATCAGTAGTTGGTCTCCGATGAGAGGGGGAGGTCCATCTGCAAAAGACTCTCCAATTCTTAAGCCAGTAGGAGCACAAAGATGGTTAGATTTTAATTGTATAAGAGTTAAGAGTATGAAATAACATATAATGTACTTTCTAGAGAGGGAATATTTATAGATTAATCAGGTAGTATCACATGAGTAGACCACTATGATTCATTTGGATTAGCCACATAAATGCTATTCATTATTTCATAAATAGTCGCTCATCATTTAAGACTCATTGAGTATACCGTTTTACTTATAATAGTCATTGATGACAGTAAAGACTCGGTTAAGAGATGTATACAGTCACCCAAAATCTTTGAACATTCTCAATTTTATGAGTGATACGTACACATATAAAACTACATTTTGAATGTTAATTTTTCTTTACTTTTTCTATTCTCACTTTGTTATGTTATTGGATGGACAAGTAAGAATTATAATCAATATCATGATAATTTTTTATTTACGAGTGTAGAATCTAACCATCGCTCTTTTGCCACAACTAACCAAGGAAATATATAACAATTCAATATTAAATGCATAGATGCCAAACAATTTTATAGATTCCTTATTGTTTTACTACCTACAAAGTTATAATTATAATAGCTTGTTTTTTTAATTAATCTTAAATAAGTAGTAATGTTGAACTTACAATAAAATAAATACAATGAATTGTGATGTTTTCCATAGTGTATTTAATTGACATAAGTGATATGGCGGACATTCTTTTAAATGAGGACAAGCATCAATGCCACCTTTAAAAAAATAGAAATTAAACAAAAAGTTTCTTATGATCAAAATTTAAAATGCTTATAATTTTAGAAAAGAAAACAAATATTTATTAGATTTTCAAAGCGCTAAATCCAAGTTGCGAGGTTATATATATATATATATATATATATATATATATATATATATATATATATATATATTATGCAATGAAACGTTAAAACCTCATTAATTAGGATATTTTAATCCATTATCTCAGTCAGATTCTCCTTATTACATCAAGTAAGTATAATAAGTCAAAAAATTATAATAATTATCAATAATTATAATCAATGGCAAAAGAACAATACTACATACTAGTCTTTAAAAACTAAAAAAAATCATGAAATAGAAACCATTAGAGATCAAAATAATTAGTTGTAATAGTAACTAAATTAGAGACCATTTAGAAACTAAACAAAAATGGTTTCTATTATTGTTAAAATACTTTCTAAATTGGTATCTAATTAGTAACCAAGGTTTTTCTAACAAATTTAAAATGTAAATAATTGGTAATTAAAGCCTTAGTTACTAATTAAATACCAATTTAGAAATTATTTTATCAATAATAGAAACCATTTTGTTTAGTTTTTAAATGGTCTCTAATTTAGTTACTATTACAACTAATTATTTTGGTCTTACTTCATGATTTTCTTGTAGTGAAATGATAAATATCAAAAGTTAGTCCATGGCTCAATTTCACACTTTTTAATTAATTTTGCCCCATTTTCCATTTATTTTAATTATTTAAAAAGATTAAAACCAGTTGTAGTTTTTTTTTTCAATTTGTAAAATGTTGCCGCAAAATAAAAATGATTAAAGCGTAAGATCTAAGTTTTATTTTAAAATAAATTTTAAATAAATAAATATTTAAAGTTCTATAAATAAAATTTAATGGTAATTTTTTATTTTATTATACAAATATCTTATTTAGCCCACATTTTTAATACTAGGTTGTGGTTCAGCCCACATAGTTCATCTCACATTATCATCCTAATAGATGTGTAAAATGTATAATAATTTAAGTTGCGTATATAGAAGTAAAAATATGTATACGATTGTATTATGAAACTAAAGAAATGTTCAGTGTGGATTATGAGTTTACTGAGATGTTGGATATATGCATGGGAAAAGATTATTTGTATATCTTTAAACATGTTTTGTCATGGAATAAAAAATATATATTGTTATTAGGTAATTGAAATTGATGTAACAATTATATTTTATATATTAGAGTGAAGATTTGATAAAGGTAATAGATAAGTTTGCTTTGTTTTTTCCCCATAATAGTTGCTTTCTGGTTGGATGTTGCTAAAATCACATTTCAACACTTAACTGACATTTAAACAATGATTAAAATATATATTTAATCATAATTTGCTAATTTATGGAGTATATTGTTTACATTTTTATAGAATAAATCAAATTTGTTTAATTATTCTTTACTTTTTCCAGGATAGAGGTTCACCCCTCTTTACGAAACTTTATCCTTTTTAAGGATTTGAGTGAGTAGAAAATACTTTGATTTAAAAACAAGGTACGCTAATATAAATATTCTGCAAAATTTAAAATTAATCACGATTTCAATAATTATTTTCTAATTAATCTACTAATCACATTCCTCTGGCCAAATCCGGAAAAGAAAACTCGCCGAACGGCTAGCCATTTGGAGCTTCCATTGAACTTGGGATTTTTGACAATTTTCCAACGCGTCGTGACTAGTCATTGATGCGTTTTTAATTTAAAAAAATAATAATTAAAAATAAATAAATAAATATAGTGCATGGGTATTAAACTCTTTTCACATTCAAATTAAACTAAATCCTTTTCTCCTTTCGTTCGTTCTTGGTGGAAGCGGGTTGGTGTTGGTGCTGGTGCGTACGCTTTTTCATCGTGATCAATCAACGATCCGTGGCTGTGCTCGTCGTCTCTGAAGCGATCAATCAAGCGTGAGAGGGCGGCATAGCAGAGCAAAGCAAACATGTCTATGTCCGATTCCGATTCCTCCTCTTATGTCAGCGATTGCAAAAGTTTCAAGCTAATTAGCCGCGAGCGTAAGCCCTCTTTTTCTCCTCCTGATATTTCTTGTCACGTTACTCATCAATGATTCGTCACGCCTTTTCGACTTGTGCCATTTCGTTACTATTTTCAACACAATCTTAGTGTTCAAGTTTATTATTATCATCTTTGGCGCATGACTTCTACTGCTCCGCCTTTTATCAGCCACATGATAAGCACGTTAGGGCAACTGGCTTATGGTTTCGTGCATTGAGTTTGGACTTTGGAGTGTGGTTTTTAGGTGCTTATGGCTGGAATGGAGTGATTGAGTTTTCTGGGTGATTTTGGTTCCGTTGCCTATTCCATGGGTGCTCAGCTTATGATTATTTCAGGGTGATATGTCATTTGTATGCTCCACGATGGAAATTTCCATGGCATGCCTTCATCAATTTTTATGCAGACACTATTTCATAACATGTTCCATCATTATCTATCTAGAGAATTAAGGTAGAATTCGTGCACCTGGTGTGATGAATGGCTTCATCTTTGTCTTTGCATTATTGAGAGATTTCCTTCCCAATGGTGTGAGAGAAAACACCACTGAGAGAAACTCTGCCTTTTATCTCACAAGCTTACATTCAGTGTATCATTCAACAAGCAACAAGTGAGTAGCCCAACTCATTATGGGTCATTCACATCGAAAGCTCAATTACTTAAATTCATCATTTAAGTACCAGGATATCAATTTCTGATAAGTATTATTCAATAATCTAATAATATTATATAATCAAATAATGTTAATTCATAAAATAAAAAAGATAAACTCAGCATAGCAGTCAAAATGCATGTGTTCCCCCCCTCCCTCCCTTTGTTCCATAGGTTATATTATTGTAATTCACTTTGCTTTTTCACTTATATCTTTTGTCCAAGTAAATAGAAGGAAAAAGAAGAGGGAAAGTTGCACGATGGATGAAATCACTCCGAATCATTTCATAGTTATTTAAAGACTCATCAGATCAATTTGTTACTGCACATGTCATGAGAAGTTCTCTACAGTTAGAATTTTAGAATTTAGCATCATAGCCAAATTCAATGTGGCACTGTTTTGTAATAGAATTACTTATTTTTGGATATATTTCCTAACCTTTTACCAGTATTGCAATCTTTATGGTTTTCCTCTTGTTCCTTTTAAATTTTAATTGGTTATGATCAGATAAACTTGATTAATTTCTGTTTACTGACTTATTTACAGGATTATTACATGAAATGCTGAGGTCAACAAAAACAGGGGATTCCAAATCAACTTGGAAGGTATATGATGCTATTTAGTTAAATGAATCCTACCTTGTTTCATTTATCTTTCCTCTGGTTACAGAAGAAATGAAGGACTCACTCTTCTGTACTATTTATTTAAAGTTTTGTAGTTTACACTCAATTATAATTCACATGTCTAAAGTGCTTGCTTAATTCATTGGAACTGGGATCGTCATGTGTAGTATTTCATCAGTTCTCTCTAGATATCTATACTAGTATGCACTATACTCCATGGGCTAGATTTCATACAGTAAATACAGGTAAGATACACATGCATGTTGTAGTCCCAAGTATAAATAAAACTCACATAGGTGTAGCCCCAGATTTAAACATATTTTACATCTGAATGAAGCATTGAAGGTAAATTAAAGAAGCTAAGTACAAGGTAATAGTTGAATTTATTAATTACCATCTGATACTTGTTCATGGTTTACTTGCCTGCAGGTACTAATAATGGACAAACTTACTGTAAAGATAATGTCTCACTCGTGCAAGATGACTGACATCACTGATGAAGGTGTTTCATGTAAGCAATCATTTTTCTTTATACCAAGAAACACTGAGTCGTTTTTCTCATAATTTTCTCTTTTTTAGTGTGCCATGTTGTAACCTCAAATTTCCAAAATAGGGTAATTATTCGCATCCCATCTTCTTATCACCCTCTTCTGAAAAGACTATAACAGTATGGTTGGCACCCATTTTGTCTTCGAGAATTAAATATCCTCAAGAGTTTGATGCTGGTTTTCTTCGTTTTGAATATGAATTAATTGTTTTCACACTGACTAAACTTGAACTGTCTTGTTTATTAGCATGTCCTAGGTATGTCAGATGTTTTAGTACCTTCTAATTGTCCTATTAAAATAAATAATTTTCATAAATATTAATAATTTAATATTGACGTCAGTCGATATGGCAATTTGTATATCTAGTTTTATTTCTTGTATAAAGAGTGAGCCTTTGCAGAATATAAGGATGCTGCATTGTGATCTGGTCTTCATTGGTTCTAGTTGTGGAAATATCCCCTCTGATCACCTAACTGAGTAGGGTAGTAGCAGATTAGGTTGTTTTGTCTTTAAAGGAGGCATAAATGCAGATAATTTATATTTTATATCTAGATTACTTAAAAAACCTACTACACAAAGCTACTGCAAGCATTTTTAAGTCACCAATTATCTTTGTTTTTGCTTTTGTCTTCTTTTATGGATTTGTTCAAGATGCCGTATCCTCTTTTGCTCATTCTTTATTACTACTAATTTTATCAATATAAAACTCAACTATATAATAAAGTAGAACACCTTTATGCATTGATTTATGATCACCTTTACAAGGTAAGGTTATTTACGTAATGGTGGGAACCTCGTCCATTAGGCCTCCAATTTTTAGTTCCTTTGTTATATGTTGTGAAACTTTGCTTCTCTTTTTGTAGTGGTTGAAGACATATACAAGCGAAGGCAGCCATTGCCCTCCATGGATGCCATATATTTCATCCAGCCAACCAGAGAGAAGTAATATATCTGCTATTTGCTTTTGGTCGTATTGTAGTACAATCTTTTGTTAAGTATGTAACTAATGTCATCGTAAATATGTAGTTTACATAAAGCATTTTGGGGAATATAATTCTGTTGAGTTTTGAATTTGTAAATCTATAATTGTTGTTTTTCTTCTAACTTTATTTACTTCGAGCTCTTAAATTCTCTATCAAATAGCTTCCCTTTTATTTTATTTTTATTAAGCTGTGTATTTAATTCTACCTTATGTTTACTTTCAAGATGTCATGAATTATTTCAGTAGTTTTTATTGGTATTACTTTTTGCTCAGTACAAGTTACATGATGATGCATTACTTTGTCTCTGACTCTCCAAATTATTCATTTATAATTTAATTTTATTGAGTAATTAATATGCTGCATCCTTTGACCATGGAACAATCTCATTTAGCTTTGATGTGGAATTTAGTTATCATTCCTTTTTGAGTTGGTCCATATTTTGTGATTTTCTCCATTTTTATTTGCAGTGTAATTATGTGCTTGTCAGACATGTCTGGAAGGACACCCTTATACAGGAAGTACGTGGTGATCATTATAATATCTCCCTTGTCTGTTATTCATCATGGCTTCAACAACTTATTTGTTTTCAAGTCTGTTTCTGTGATCTTGTAGGGCATTTATTTTCTTCAGTTCAAGCATTTCCAGAGAATTAGTTATGGATATTAAGAAAGATTCAAAGGTGTTGTCTCGATTAGGTGCACTGAGAGAGGTGGACATTTTTTTTGTTTCCAAGCTATGTTGTGGTTGAATTCATAATTGTGCCCAATTGACATTTCTTTTGTGCTTTCCCCCCTCATTTGGATGGCACATGCAGTTGAATTTGGAGTATTTTCCCATAGACAGCCAGGTTTGTGGCTTCCCACTTGTACTTTAATTTATTTCATCTTCTATCTATAATATGTCACTTTTTTTTATTATGAATATAATCATATTCCTAAAGCTTTGCTTTTAACCGTGCCAAATAACTTCATGTGACAGGGTAGGTTGATAATAAATCTCAAAACTTATGACAAGTGTTACTTGTTTTGGTCAATTTTCACATAGCCATGAATTAGATTCAAGTGATGAATCAAAATTTCCTTCCCGCTAAATTAATTAGAATCTATTAGCTGTTGAAGGAAATATTTCCCAGGTATAAACAAAGACTGTGCTTGAAAAGACTGAATAGACTTAGCTAGCTATCTATGCCGAATTTGCAGATTTAGAAGCATGATGTAGAATAAATTTAAGTAGCATAGAAATAAAAGTTTTACAGCCAGTATGAAGATTAGGAAGTCCATCTTTGCAAATGGGCAACTTTGACCATTCATGTGTATCTTCTATATTATTTAGGAACTCAACTCAGCATTCATGAACTCAGTTGTTGAGATCTTTCCTTTTTGAAAATCAATTTCCAATTTTTCTTGTTAGGAATTATTTATTATTTTCTAATGTCATCATCATTCCATTAATGGATGCCTTCAATTTTTGTTTTTTTTTTGTCATGTTAATACAGGGTTTCATCACAAATAATGAAAGGGCATTGGAGGAGCTATTTGGGGATGAAGAGAATAATTATAGAGGTGTTACATGTTTGAATGTGATGGCAAAACGAATTGCTACAGTTTTTGCATCTTTAAGAGTATGTGAATAGTGATATTTGACAAGGATACAAAAAGTTGTCATTGTTTTAAAACTTTTCAAACATGTAATTATGAAGTCTTACGAAGCATGTAAATATCTTTTAAGGAATTTCCTTCTGTTCGCTTTCGTGCTGCCAAGTCCCTAGATGCAACCACAATGACTACTTTTCGTGATCTTATACCTACAAAGCTTGCTGCTGGAGTCTGGGACTGCCTTATGAGATATAAAAAAAGTATTCCTAATTTTCCTCAGACAGAGACCTGTGAATTGCTAATTCTTGACAGATCTGTTGATCAGGTATATTAGCTCCATTTTTTAGTCATCAACTTGACAGACAGTCATGTTTACATTGAGGATATTGTTCTGATTTTGTAGATAACTCCTGTGATACATGAATGGACTTATGATGCCATGTGTCATGATTTGCTGAACATGGAGGGAAACAAATATGTTCATGAAGTAACATCCACAATTTCCCCTTCTCTTCTCATTCTGAATTTTTTGTGTCAACTCTCGTGCCTAAACAAAATTCTACTGTATTTTTAAGGTTCCTGGCAAATCCGATGGTCCACCAGAGAGGAAAGAGGTTCTTTTGGAGGATCATGATCCTATATGGCTTGAACTTCGCCATGCTCATATTGCAGATGTACATTCCTGCTTTTATGCCTTCACTACTAAACTAGATTTAAGTGACATGAATATCTTCTGATGTTGATGACCATGCCAGGCTAGTGAACGGCTGCATGAGAAGATGACCAACTTCGTTTCAAAGAACAAAGCTGCACAAATACAACATGGTTCAAAGTGAGTGATAACTATCTTGTGATTTCTCAGCAATGACATTGTCATAGAAGAGAATTATTGATGCTGAACTTAATGGTTTAGTTATTATCAGAAATTAATTATTTGCCTAATTGTTTTAATTTGTATATTTTCTTTTATGTGACTGTATGGTTTGACTAGTTACATTCCACACTGCGATATGGGATTGACACTTAGCCCGTTCATGGTTTGCTCCGATATTACATATTTATTTACTCGAGTTTTATCATCCATTTTGTAACTGCTATTTATCTTTGAGAAGACTTCCAATACTTTCCCTTCTGGTTTGAACCACTGGGATGAGACAAAGGAGAAAATCATTGATGGCAAAGTGTTGATTTTTTGTTCCATGGGACAAATTAATTTGGATCAAAGCATAGTCGGAAACCGAAGTTAAATTTAGCTTCCACTGCTGCTTATGCAGTTTTATATTATAATTTAAAGGAAAAAAACTTGTGGCCGGCTTTATGATAGTAAAGTAAACCATTTGGAGCCATTTTGTATTTTACCATAGGGGACAAGGAGAACACGGGTTAAACTACTGGGTGGGGATAGTGTAGTTACCCTTCGTAAATGAGAATCTGAATTTAATATCCATCTTGGATATTTGAGTTTTTTATGCTCAACGTAATATGATCAATTCCTGCTCATTAATATCGGCCATGTTGGAAAGAAACTTTGTTCCCCTGGATGGTGAGTCAGTGGTTTTGTTTATCTGTGGCTATTGAATATTTATTCTTACTCTAACCTCCACTTGCTACTTGAACTTTCACAAATATCTTAGTTGCATACCATGTCTACTTAGTGTATGTCCTGCATAGTGTATTTTAATCAGTTTGAGCTTCTTTAACTGCCTGGCTTAAATGTAGCATTGAGCTCCTCGACCATGATAACAGATGTTCAAGAACCTTTATCCTCCTACTTGATCATCCAGTAAGACATTCAGCTTTTGGGGAAGATTTTGCCATATTGCCCTCACTATATAGTAGTTAAATTTTTTAGCACTAATTTTGGGGGGTAATTTTATATTAAAAAATTCTTTTTTTTACCACTGGGATTTATTCTTAAAGGATTGCAAGGATGCCATGTATTGTTTTAAACTCCCTGTTTTCTATTGAATCATTTAAAAACAGTGCTTTTGTGTAAAATATTTAAGTCCTTGATTGGTAATTAAAGGTATATTTTTGCTGTTTAGCCATGCCTAAATTTGCTGTTTGGTGGAAGTGTTTATCTATTCATGTAGTTTTCATCATAACAATAATAATTTAACTGTGTTGTATGTATAGAGGTAGCGGTGATATGTCAACAAGGGACATACAAAAGATGGTTCAAGCACTTCCACAATACAGTGAACAAATTGACAAGCTCTCCCTCCATATAGAGGTAGTTCTTTTGTAATGCAATTCTTATACTGCTTGTTTTTCTTCTAATGATTATTTGATATGGTTTGCACAAGTAAATGTGCTCTCAGTACTATGAAGCTGCCTAGAAGAGGTATTCTACAGTTAGAATTTGTCCTATAGGAGAAATCGTTTTGTATTCTGGTAATGCCAGATTTTTAATTGCCGGATTGGGTAATCATTTTAGTTCCGTTTTCCCTTTTTATGACCTCCCTGCTTAATTATGCAATATTATTGCTTCTGTCATGATTCTTGCTGATAGATGATAGAATAAATGAAATTTTGCACTTGAGTCGGTTAGATATCTCTGAAAGTTAATTTTTTTTTTTACAGTTGATTAAGATAAAAACTAATTGTTTGTCAATGGATATAATAAGGTTAAATTAATTTCAGGTCATGACTGATAAAAATCTACTATCAATTTTGGATAAACTCAAAAAAAATGAATCAAACTTCTCAAGTGAAATTAACTTTTGTTCCTTTACTTTTGAAGTTATATGGGAAGGCTTCTCAAAAGTTGAGGTGAATAGGTTTATTGACTTGGGGGGAAAATTTAATTCATATTATCTCCTTGTTTTCTTCTCCTATACTTGCTATTTGAAATTTTTTATCTAAACTAACCTTATTCTACATGTCGCTATGTACTTGAGGGGTATCGTTTGTTTCGTATGGATTACAGGGAACCAGCTGATTTAAAAACATTGATTAGAACACATTTACAGTTTTAGTGGATAAGGGGGCTGTTAAACCCTCAAGTATATAGGGACTTGTAGAATAATTTAACCATTAAGTAAGACAGTGAATCTGATTATGATCTGGGGTGCCAATTTCCGCATAATATAAACAATGGCTTCTTCGTCCAGATTGCAGGAAAGATTAATAGAACCATTAGGGAGTCAGAATTACGGGAACTTGGCCAACTGGAGCAAGATCTTGTTTTTGGAGATGCAACGACAAAAGATGTGATCAAATTTTTTACCACAAAAGAAGTAAGAAATTCCAAGAGGGAAAAGAAATTAGGTTCCATGTACCTAATAAATGCTTATATCAAAACGAGAAAGCTTTTCAGTATTAGATGAGTTGTGTGATTAGACATGCAACTTTTGCGCTGTTTCGTCTTTTAAATTTCCTACAAATGATGCATTTGTGCAGGATATAACCCATGAAAATAAGTTGCGCCTGTTAATGATTCTTGCATCTGTTTATCCCGAGAAATTTGAGGGAGAAAAGGGCCTGAATTTGATGAGGGTATGGTTTCTTTCTTACTGGGTACAAACTTAATTTCCACTTGCTGTTCATTTTTTTATTTTAAAGATATGCTATAGACTATTCCTATCAACTGCAATGATGTTATCCAATTTTTACCTTTCATGTGATTCTCAGCTAGCAAAATTGACAGAAGAGGATATGAGTGTTGTGCATAATTTGAGAATGCTTGGGGGACAACCAGTTGCCAAAAAAAGTGTAACATCTGCTTTTGGTCTTAAGTTTGAGATCCGTAAGGTAATGGTAGTAATTTCTTGATGAAGAAAATGTGGTTTTCAACGTTACGTTTTGTATGAAAAATGTTCTTTTAAGTTGTCAGAAGAAGCGCGCTGCAAGAAAAGAGCGTCCTGGTGAAGAAGAGAAATGGCAGTTATCACGCTTTTATCCTATAATAGAGGTACAAATTAGGTTGATATCCGCATATGCATTCATTCACCGATGACAATTCCACCAATTGGATATCATTAAAATAAAACTCGAGCAGTAACAATTTCATCGAGAGTATGCTTCATTCCCACACTGTCGTTCTAACTATAATTCTCACTACAAATATGTGAAATAAGCAGACAGCTATTTACTAGTTTTTCTTTATGATTGTGCGATGTAAAGAAGAACAAGGCAAACTCCATTTTCCATATGCTAACCAATCTTTAATTTATAACAATCTCTTTATGATGATCCTCGAATGTGATGACTGAATTTTTATTCAGGAAATCATTGAAAATCTCACGAGAAATGAATTGTCAAAGGAGGATTATCCATGTTTGAATGATCCAAGTCCATCTTACCACGGCTCACCTTTTTCTGGGCCTGTAAACCAAAATCCTCACTCGATGAGATCAAGACGAACACCAACTTGGGCTCGACCGCGAGGTTCTGAAGATGGATATTCAAGGTTTAATTTTCTTTCCTCATCAGTACCCAGTAATCTAATGAGATTAGTTTTTTTTTACTCTGGCTCTCTGGTCGGTTATTCCCCTCACTTCTGAGTTGTGTAGAGACTTGTTTAAGCTTGCTATTATTGTAGATAATAAGTTGGGAAATACCCGTCTCTGTTGAAATTGTCAATCATGAGGTGACTTTCTCATGTGTAAATTTTATATTTTTTTGATGCCACAGCGATTCGGTGCTTAGACATGCATCGAGTGATTTCAGGAAGGTGGGGCAACGAATCTTTGTATTCATTGTCGGTGGAGCAACCAGATCTGAGGTTTGATTTGCATATAAAATGAGCTTGTATCATTCAATATCACCCCCCTTGCCCCTCTGATTCTGGTCTGATGCGTTTCTAATTTGAATGCTCAGCTTAGGGTTTGCCATAAGCTTACCGAAAAGCTAAAGAGGGAGATTATTCTCGGTTCATCAAGTATTGATGACCCTGAACAATTTATTACGGTACTGAAGTTTTTACCTTTTTTTAATGCAAAATGTAATCTGTTTCTTAATCGGGAATTGTCTAACCGTTCTTCCATGCTAATTTTCCTCTTTTGCAGAAATTAAAGATGATAACGACGCATGAGCTTTCATTAGATGATATCCAGATATGATGTTAAGGACTTGAACTAGAAGATGAGCCTCCGCATACTTGTAAATTATATTTGTGTTGTAATCTCGTAGTTTAAGCATCATGTTATTATTCTGTAAAAAAAAATATCATGTTATTACAAATTATTTGGAAATTTGATATTACAGACTAACATGAATAATCTTCATTGGTTACTGATCAGAATAACTTCAATTTTCAGTGGATAGACTGATTTAGACTAGAAACTAGTTAGAGAGCCCTTTGTTGTAAATAATAAATACTTTCAACTTACTGGAATGCTTTAATGTTAGATAGTTTTAAGTTTTGGGTTAAATTATATTGTCAGTATTGTAAAAGAAAAACAATAAAATGCTTCCAACCATTAATATAGCAGTGAATTATCATATGCAATGTAATAAGTCATGAAGTTGTTAAAACATATTCTTTTAATTTTTATTTTATTAACGGAGGATATACTTATTTTTCTGCTGCTCAAAATACTACTTAATTCTCAATTATACTAAATCTTAAAGTAGGCATTATTTTTGTGCTACTGATCAAAAAGCACTTTTTACATCAAGGCAAAAAGTGTCTACTACATGAATTGTAGCAATAGTAGTGAATTATGTTATGACATGGTAAGAGTAATTATGCTGTCACGTGCTAATAATAATGAAATAATTATAATATAATCATAATTATAATAACTAGCTAAAAAACAGAATGAGTATGTTCAAGGTTTTAAAAATTAATTCGAGTTATATTATACACTATCATTACAATTATTAAAAAATATATTTTAGTAATATTCTCTTTTGTGAAATACATAAGATATTGAAAAATAAATTTTAATATTTATATTACTTATAATCCATCTATTCTTAAAATATATAAATTTTATTTTTGCATTTGGCGTGTAATTTATAATTTGACTGAAAACAATATTAAAAAAATAATACATATTGGAAAATTTGTATGGAAGAGGAAGAAGAGATAATTCTGTACTATAAAGTAATGATGTATGTAGTGCATATTTTAAATGGAATAATTTATCTTTATTACTTTTTCTACTATTGTTTTAGTATAATATTTAAAAAATATAATTAAGGAGGAAAGAATAACGACATAGAGTGAAAATATCTAATTAAATAGATATAAATATCTCCCAAAATATTAGAAAAAATAATACATGCTTATTCAAATATTTAAATATTTTTCAAACTAGCCTCTCAAAGCAAATAGTAGATATGATCGCTGGGACTAAATATATGAATTTTCATTACTTTAAAAACTACTCAAGTTATTTAATTACTTTAAAAGACTATTAATATAAAAAAGATAGTAATTCAAAAACAACATTAATGGTTTATTATTTCTTCCCATAAAATTATTTTGAAAGTAACGTTCACATTGAAAACACAACAAATCAAGAATTGTTTGCAACGCCGTATTCAAAACTCCAGGCAAATTAGAAGATTAGAAGACTATTCCTGCTTCAAATATCATCGTCCAAACGACGGCAACTTTACTTAAATGCAAAATGCTAACTACATACTTTTCTATACACTATTATTATTGACCAAAATTTATTGAAAATCATCAAATATTTTCTTATAATTATATGGTTTCCAATAAATTTCAAGCAAATAATAGTGTTAGAAAAGTATCTTAAAGAGCGCCGTACTAACATTCCTGGCTAAATACATAATATGCCTAGCATGCTATTTCAATCTTTAGGATCACAACTGCGAAGAACTTTCTCCTTTTGAGATACCAAGTTTTCAGCCTTTCTCTTTTTAAGATCACGAACTAATTTATTGACATATGCAATGTATTTCTCGACATCAAATTTTCTTTTGCAGCCTGCATAGTTCATATAACGAATTTTCCCAAAAACGGGTCGCTCCTTCCACCCCTGAAATGCATCAGAAGAATGTAAATGCCAAAACTCGGAATTTTAGAAGAAAATTTAACAACTCTGCTAGGTTTTCATGTGATCAAGCAAACACCCAATTCTCAGTTCATTCGATTTTCGGAAAGATAAAAAGGCAAGATCAAATCAATTGTGATGAACAAGTAACAGCCTCCAGGAACAAAACACAATTTACCAAAACCACTCTTCCTCGACATCTAAATTAAATTGTAACGAATGAGAACAATGCAATCGAACCTGATCATGAACCCCGCATATTGACCACATGCAGCCAACATAACCATTTGGATCTCTCCCATCTAATTCATACTGCAATCAGTCAAAATAGAGGTCATTTTTTACAAATTGTAACAACCTTCATTTCATGAAATCACATACGTTAACCAAAGTCATGCACATTACCTTGTCATTTAAATATAGAGATATCTCAAGGGCTTCTTCAGGTCCTCGTGTCCACTCAAGTATCTTCTTTGCCCAATACATTCTGCACAAGGAATGTAATATTGAGGAAACAAAATAAGGCTCCCCTTGGAAGCTAGCGTTATACTGCAAGAGATATGGTGAGTCTCTGATAAGATATCATACTGCATTATGCGAAATTGGTGATAATATTCCACCAATGAAATAGAATTCCAGGAAAAGACTAAAATAAAATATTTCTTAGATCTGAAGGATTTCAGCATATCTGTGAAGATATTCAGCATATGTTGTAGTCTCTTTTAATGTAAGAATCGTTCATACTATTTCTCTACCTTCAGACATGCTACACACAAAAACTAGGAAGTGGTATAACATCAGTTAGTAAACTTCATGACACACGTTATGAGTTGTGTTTTCCTTTTTCGGTCTATTATTAGCTTTCAAATAATGGTGATCATACTCTTATTTAAATTTTTATTTTTGATGTACTGAAAATCATTCTTTAATATGCACGACTCGCATGTTTCCTCTCTCCATAATGCAGGCTTATTAATCAAAGAGAACCTATGAAGAAAACCTGCATGGAGAAAAAGAATAACGAAAGGAGAAGAGTTTATGGGATTGTCTTCTTTGCATGACAACATGAATAATAAACTTAGAATCAGAATGTGCAACATCAGATACTTCGAAAAGAAACAAAATGGAGAAAAGAATTCATCAAGAAGCTACATACCGCATAAAACCGTGCATTTTCCCATTGTGAACCATCTCCAGCTGAGAAGCATTCCAGAGCTGATGTTTGCCAGAAAACAATATATTGAATATAATACATAATTAGGCAAATGAGAATAAAATAACAAAGATTTAGAAAAGCTGAAGCGTAACAACGCATCAACTATTAATATAGAGGCATTGAGAAACTTAGAACTTGGGAAGTAGTAAATTATTCTGTGAAAGAAAGTGCGAGAATCTTTGAAGGTTTCAGGTTGTTGAGCTGAGAATATAATTATTATCCATGAAATAATTGGCTTACAGGATCAGCAGTCTGTGCCTTCTCCAATTGCTCCCTCCTGAAAAAGTCCTAAAACTATTAGAGCTGCAAGTAAAAAAAACAATAGAGTTGGAAACAGACCAAAGTGACTCACGAGTAAATATGTTCACGCTTATCAGTGGCATGTTGGATTAAGGTGTTCTGAGCCCAACCCCATGCTCCTTTTATTGAATCATAATGGGGCTCGTAGAAGCAATAGTTATCAGCAAGCTCTCTCCGCACAATCAACTCCTCCAAGAAAGCATCAATTGCCTTTAGATCACAAGTTAAGAACAGGAAGTTACTAAACATGGGTATAAGATGTTTGTCTGTTATCACCATTTTGGGAAAGAAAAGAACATCGAGAAACAGAAAAAATTTAGTGCAGGGCAAGTAAACAAACTTGAGGATGTGAATTTCGCCGCTTACGTGCTTCCAAAGCACATCGCTGAGCAGATATCTGTCCAAAATGCAAATAGGGAGATAAACCAGAAAGTGCATTGGGGTTGCACGGGTTGTTGCGATCTAGGGAGTAACCTTTCAACCTTTTAGTCAAGAATCCATTTTCACTTCCCATCAACACTTCCCTTGCCGCAATTTCCCCCGGCTCACACCAATCAACTTCAGGAACCTCAGCTCCTCTCCTAGTAATTTGACAAAAACAATCATCAAGTCAGGGTCATCATATCCCCATGATTTGCTTAACTGCATACAACACTAACCTTAACACGTCAGCAATGAGATCATCCCAATCAACGGAATGGTTCTCGGGAAGTACCCACTTCCTAGTTGGTAGATCAACTTCGACGTCAGGGAAATCTACGAGATACTCAGAAAGCCTTTTGTTTATCTTTGTCCTGATTGTCTTAGCACTGTACTCCAATTTATCAGAGGCAACCCAAAGTGGCACAACGTTGTGAGCGTCCACTTCATGCACCGTAACCGAATCACTTACCCTCTTGCAA
>Ga0123342_1003345_pt1 | contig 25780 bp, 17 predicted proteins | sample Turbeawhitnodule_FD_89960 | JGI IMG/M metagenome (GOLD analysis project Ga0123342, IMG submission 89960) | Root nodule microbial communities of legume samples collected from Mexico - Turtle bean Mexico white nodule | ecosystem: Host-associated > Plants > Roots > Nodule | place: Mexico: Nepantla...
GGGATCTCCAACACACCCCCCTCACGCCGAGACTACCAACTCGTGCGTGGGACTATATATTATGGGTGGTCCGATAGCGGCCCGATAGCGGGTGGCACGATAGGCCCAACAAATACTCGCTAGAATATGCTCGAAATGGCTCTGATACCATATTACGAAGTGGACTTTAAGCCTAACTCAACCCCATAAAACTGGCTCATAGGGTTGAGGTTTGCACCCACTCATATACAATGAAAGGCTCTAATCTCTAGTCGATGTGGGATCTCCAACATGATCTTTCTCTTGCTTTATCATTCTCTTTGTATTGTTATCTAATTCTTGTATCAATTAGATTCTCAAAATAATTGCATTATTTAAAAAAAAAAACTTAAAGAGTAAATATCTTTTGTCCTACAACCCATTCTTGTATCAATCTTGCTTCCACAAATAATTACATTCAATTTTTCTACCTTAAATAAGTTTTAAAAGAATTCCAAGAAAGAAAACTTTTGTGAAAAATATTTTCAAACCAATTCAACCTCACTCCCCTCTTTGTTTACCTTAGTCATTCCCTTTTTCTAACAATGGGGCACAAAACCGGTTTTTGAAAGATACTTAGACAAAGATCCTTATTTTCTGGTATGGCTTTGCAAAGTCAAAGTTTTTAAGAAAGTTCTGATATCAGCATACCTCCATTGTTTTGTGTAAAAATTATCCTTTTTAAAAAACAAGAAATCAAATATTCTTAGAATCAATTGGTAAATGAATGTGGTATGATGTGATGAATGCTCCATACATTCATCATATGTACCATTAAAAATATGCAAGTTGAGAAATTTTTTATTATGCATGATATAAATATCAATGCATAGTTTATTATTTATTTATAAAATAAATTACATTGATTATTTCCCAGATTTCAATTTTTTTAATATTCATTATAACTTATTTATTACAGGGAACACATTTTAATGTTTTCAAACAATTAAAAAGGTTAATATAATATATAACTGATGTAAATATAATATTTATTTTAAACTATTAAAGAAGATTTATAAAAAAAAATAAAAAAAATGATACATTTGTATAAGTATTTTGATTACATTTAATTATAAAAGAATATAAAAATGTTTACCTATAAGCATAACAGTTCCAAATAATATATATATATATATATATATGTGTGTTTCTCTTTTTCTAGACTTGGTAGTTAAAAAGTTTGAAGCAGGTTTTGGAAAAGAAAATGAAGGTAGAGGATCTTTCAAGGGTAATTGAAGGTGCAGGTTCACTTCTGAATGATGATGGCAAGCCCAAAAGAACAGGTTTCTTTCTCAATCCAAAAAATTTTTGTTGCAGTTTTCTTGATCTTCATTAAGGAAAAGTAGAAACATGTTTTTGCTGTTCCTTGTCCAAATTATCAAAATCTGATTATTGTCTCAGAAATTGTTGTTGGCTTCAGCTTTTCCTTTTAAAGCTCTTTTAATTTTGAAAAAAGTAATATCATTGTACATACTAAAAATTAAGATTAAGAGTTCATTCTCCTTGCTTTAGATTTTGCTAAATTGGTTCACAATTAGAGACTTTCAAAGTTATTCTACTTTGAATAATCACATTTTTTATTGTAGAAAAACTACCCAAATAACTAATAATTATTCTGATAATATCATAAAAGTTCATTTTTTAAGACTTCAACAAAAGTTTTAATAATAATTTTTTATTTGAATAATTATTATAACATCTAGGTTTTTAGTTTTTATAATCATAAAAAGGTGATACACGGGCTTTTTCAATCTTTGTTTCTACTTTTATTATTATAATAAGACTAATCTTCTGTAAAATAAATTAGAAACATTCTTGGTAAGAAAAAGAAAAATTAATTTAAAATAAGACTTTTTTACGATTAAAAAATTCTTTTAAAAATTAAGTCAAAACCAAATTAAGTCTATATTCAAAGCCATGTCAATTGAAAAAAGTAGAGTTAACGTTGTAGTAAATAATAAGTCTGTTTCGTTTTTATAATATTTATTTTAAAAAATTATATTATCATAATATTTATTGATAAAATAAACTGTTTTACACTAATAATATTACATCTAACTTAAACGTTACCTATAGTTTTATGATTTTTAGTTTTTATAGAAAATTTAAATATTATTTTATATCTTTAAAATGTCAAATGTTTTACTTTATTGTCAACGCTCTCATGAAATATTAAAAAAATAAGGAATATGACCAGATGTAACATTATTAATTTTTTTTTATATAATATATTAAATATTTCAATTAATTAAGACATTTACAATAATTTTTTTCTCATAAATATAATTTAAAAAGGTTAACCCAAAATATGTTTTTGTAGTTTAATAAAACCTTACACATTATTCCTCTATCCTAAAAATGAACAATGGTTTCAACTATATATCATTAAAAAACTTTTTTTTACTCTGTCATCATTACTTTTTTTATTTTGAAATTTCATATGAAATAATGTTAAAGATCAGTTATTTTGTAAAGTAATAAATTATTTTACAACATAGGAAATATTAAATTATTACTTCCTTGGTTACTTTAAAATTATCGCTTTACTAATAATTTATTTTTAAAATTTTAAGATTACATAATTTTTTAATTATACTCTTATTATTTTTATCATGGAATAAAAATTGTTTAAACATTAAACAGGAAGACTGAAAAAAATAAAAAAAATTAAATATTTTTCTTCATATTTACTCAACAGGTGAAAGTAAGTAAATTAGGCTCTAACTCCTGCAATTATAATTTGAAATTATATTAATGACATTTAATTCACATTAAATATACAAAAAATCCTTTTTTTCACATCTTACTACAATAAATTAACCTAAATGAGTTTTTTTTTATTATCTTTGACTATTGAAACTTTGAGTCTTAGTTTTGAAAGTTTGACTTTGAATTAGTGTGTGGTGCAGGAGAATCAGTGTCACTAATAAAGGTTCTTAAAAACCTCATTTGTGATTAAATATTTTTATTCTATCCATCTTCATTTACAGACAGAGATGATTTATCTGTGATTTTGGAAAGCACCTCTTTAATAAAATAAATAAATAAATTTCTGCTTACTTTTTTATGTTTTCATTTAATATGTTCATTTTAAAAATAAAAAAATTTCTGTTTACTTTTAATAAGCAAATCCTATGCATTTTTTAATTAAGTGATTACTTTTAAAATTACTTATTTCAAAAACACTTTTTTTTAAAATGAACTATTTCCAAGCACTTTTTTTAAAATAAGTGTATTTAAATTACAAAACATTGATGATTTAATTAATAAAGTTGACTAATTTTAATTAATAACATCATATCTTTATATTTTATTTTAAAATATATTTAATAATTAAATCATTTATGAGATCACTATATTTAAAAATATTTATAGTAATTTAAGAGATAATTTCTCCAACTAATAAATATGGCTTATATTGTTAATAGCTTTATACTCAACTCCTACAAAAAGACAAATGAATGTTTAATAATATACTTCATAATAAATTAAAGATACAAAACAAAATTTGTAATTGATGTATTTGAAAGTAGTATTGTTCATACAAGGGTAAGACAAAATCGTAAAATAATTACATGATTTCTTTGTTGATAAGTAATGTTTGAAAGTTTTCTGTCTTCTATGATAGCTTTAGTCTTTTATGATAATTCTCGTTCTCCTATAACAATTTCTTATTTCGATCAGTCCAAGAGTTGTGGTGTGCCTACTCAAGTCAATATTTAGGAATCATAATTAATGCATTGAAAATGAACAATAGTAGTATAGTAATAAATACCTTGAAGTACTCTATTTGTATTGTTTTTAGTGAACATTTATCTACATGTGCCTTTTGGAATGGTCTATATTATTCTTAATATTGGTCTAATTGTTGCTTACACATTATGATTAGTTTAAACGTTTATTATAATTTAATTGATTACATAATTATTGTATATTGATATATTGAGACCTTCTTAACATTGCTAGTATATCTTAGCTAGATTGAATCCTCTCGATTCCATAAATCTGTTCAACATGTCGTCAATTTAGACATTCTCAATTTATGAGTTTGTACTATACGTTGATCTGAACCTTCTTGGTTTATGAGGTTATACATTACATGACCCTCTTATGCTTGACTATATTATGATAAGTCTAAAAGAAAATTTTATTTATATGTTAAGATGTTATCACATATGTGTGGTAGATTGGTTCCCTGAGCTTGAGTAAGTAATTGTTACAAAAAGTCTAGAGTGTTCTAGGAGTGCCTTAGAAGACGTGTACATATAATGCGCTTGATTATGTATTGGGACCACCTTTCTTGAGTATTTGTTTGAGAGTTGTTCATTTTGAGGTGTGTTTTATGAGGTCTCAATCCTTTGTTAGAGGTAAATGTTGTCTTCATTTTCTTCTAATAACGGTTTATCTAGTCTTGAGTGAGGTCTCAACGCTTCCCCTTGGTTTAATTTGAGGTTTTGCATTCGAAGCACAAAGACTACTCTATTCTCATATTTCTTGGGTCCTCGAGTACTATGTTTGCCAACTACCTTTTTTATTTGATGATCTGTCAACATCCAATGTCTATACGTCATTTTCCTTGTTCACTCCTTAAAGCTTATTAATAAAGTCAACAAGACATTAAGACTTAATCGATCCTCTCAACTATTTGATGGAACTCTAAGAACTCTATTGGTCATGGAATCATGCTTCCGACCAATTTTGGTTCATGAGAACCTTAGATATAGGAAATCAATTTTGACAAGAATTTGGTGAATTTGAACTTACGATTTCAACCATCTTATTAAGTTAACAAGAGATAAGGAAACTTTCTCTTGCAATTGGTACTTATCTTGTTGTCCTATAACACTCAGCTAATGCGATTGATAGATTTTTGTTCCTTTACCAAATCTTAGATTTAAGTTAAGCTAATAGCTTCATCCAATATCAAAATGTACAAAAGGATTGATTTTTCAAGGGATTGGCTTACTTAGAATATGTGGTGAAGAAATGAAGGTTTTGAGATTTGAGAAAGTTTTGTCACACTCATCTCCTCACTTGAAGGTTTCAATTTTTCTCATAAATTATAATATTGGTTTTGTTTTATCGACCAATTTAGGAAGAAAATGAGAAGCGAAAAGGACCTTCCAACAAGCCTTTGGACTTTCTTGATGTTTTTTTAATTTCTCAAGGCCAAAATGTTCTTATAAGTGTTATAATTAGAAGAGTGAAAAGCTAGGAAGAGTCAATCAATTGAAAATTCTGTTCAACCAAACAAAATTTGTTTTATGTTTGATTCCAGAAAATCAACTAGTTGTTTTCACAAAACAACCGGTTGTTTATACCAGCAAAATGAAAAACAATGTTAAAACAGTGTATGAGTGTAGGGATAGAGAGAATCACACAAGATGTTTATACTAGTTCACTCTTAACCAAGAGCTACATCTAGTCCTCATCTAACCATTGAGAATTCTCTATGTAATCAAACCTAGATTACAAAACACACACCAAAAGTGATGATCTTGAACCCCTCAAGAACACACACCACTCTTTGGCACCACATAGTTTCCAAAACACACCTTTCTTGAAATTGCCTTTCACTCCAATACAAAAATACAATATTTGAAGAAGAAGAAGAGGAATAGAATACACCTAGGTAAATCAAAGCTTAAGTTTCAGAAGTACAAACCTCAATCCTAGTCCACACACTTGAGATGATCCAAAGCTTTTGAAATCTTGAAAACGTCTTTCATGAATCTCTCTTTCTTATTTAATGCAAAGGAGCATAAAACAACCTTTATATGACCTCAATCAAGTGGTCAAAGCAGGTAAATAAAAAACAATTTTTTTTAAAAATCATTTAAAACATATTAAAACCTCTTAACATAATTATGTTAAGGTTTTCACAAGAACAACTAATTGAATTATCGAAACAACCGGTTGATTCTGTTTGACAGGAAAGCCAAAATAAAGCTAAGTTTTTCCAAAACCATTTTAAAAACCACTAAATGTCAAACAACAGGTTGATTCGACATTTCAACAGGTTGAAATTTCACACCCTTTTAGAAAAATCATCTTTTCAAGAAGGTAAAGATTCAATTGAGTTTGGATCATCTTAAGGAGTGAATTAACAAGTTTCAAACAACTAAACAAAACACACACACACATCAACAGGGTCTTCAAGCTTTCCACTTGAATTTGGAGACATCAAAGCATCTTGTTCAACAATAAGGTTAAGAAGACTCTTGTAAAACCATGCGATCTCTTTGTTGATTAGTCTTAAGGTGCCTAGAAGTCTTTGGTCTTCAATGACAATTCTCGATCTTTTATGATAGTTGTTCTTAGTCTTAATTGATCCAAGATGGGTGAGGTGCTTATAAAGACATTTTGACGCCTAAGTTAGTACTAAGGGAACATAATCAGTATGTAGTAGTATTAATGATAAATATCTTCGAGTAGTTTTTTTTATACTATTCTTAATGGGGATTAGCCCATGTGTCATTTTTAATCTTGATTTAGTTGTTATTTAAACATAATAATTAGTTCTAGGTGATTATTATAATTTAATTAATTATGTAAGCATTATATATGGTCATGTCGGGACCCTCTCGACCTTACTGGGACTAAACTGAAATCTCTCTATTTTATTAATATTAACTTAAACTTTCTTGATTTATGCAATACATTATCTTAATTTTTCTTAATCAATTAAATTGTATATTCATAAATAATAAATTATTTTATCCTTCTCCACACATACACCACTCTTTCTCTCTCTATATAAAATAAAAAAATATAAATTATATTTAAGAGCGAGAGGGAAGGGGAGGTATTTGTGTGTGAGATAATAGTTTATTATTTACGGTAGCATTTTATAAATAATATATATATATATAATACTAATTAATAAAACTTTAAATTTATATAATATTAATAATTTTAGAATAAATAAGAATTTATTTATAACAAATTTAATTATAAACAAAATGAATCGCGCATGCTAAATAAAAAGGGGTTGAGAATTTAATCACAAAAAAATCATTAAATAAAAATTAATTTTAAAAATAAAAAGTAATTAGTTTTTATATTAATTAAATTAGATACTATTTTATATACTAAAAAAATTATTAGTATCTAAATTAGTTTTTATTATTAATAAATAATTTTTAAATTGGTATCTAATTAACTATCAATTATTTAGATTTTAAAGTTGATAGTAGTGAACCTTTAAACACAACAATTTAGATTTATTTTATTAGAGATTACTACAAGTGACTTAACTTTATTACAAATTAAATACCATTACATCTTACCTCAAATATAAAAAAAATATTAATTTCAAACTGATTAAAAATATTAGATAAATTTATTTTTCATGTTTTTTATTTCATAAAGTAAAAAAAAATATTTTTGAAATTATCAGTCTATTTATTATAGATGATGTTAAAAGTTAAAGATAATAATATTTTTAAATAGTGAAATAAAATTAAGGTATGGAATTTTTTATATTTAAATTTACTAAACATTATATTTTGTTTGTTTACACTTGATTTAGAGTATAACAACTACTGATGGATACGGAAAATAGGCAAACTATTTTTGTTATGTGACAATTAAAGACATAAATTTGATTAATTCAAAGTTTCATAGATGTTAAGTATTCATACAAACTTTTTCAAGAAAGAATTAGAGCTTAATTAAATTAAGGATGACCTAACCTCAAGAACCTCAATAATACAATCAAATTGTCTATTGTTTTGTCTAAACCTGCTATTGTGCAATATAAATATGTGATTGTTCAAACTAAAAAAGCGAATGACGTAAAAAAAAACATAATTTTGTGGTAGAGGTACATGTACTTGTTCGTAATGTAGGGATGGTGGAAGTTGAGGGAGATGTTATTGATTTTGATACTCTTGTGAAAGTTGTTGTTGGTCAAGAGGATTGAGTTAGACTTAAATTCCACTTCTTAATATGATATCAGAGTCATTTAGAACCTATCATAGCAAGACTTTGTTGGGCTTATCAGGCCACCCGTTATCAGGCCGCTATTGAATCACCCATAAATATATAATCTCGCGCACGAGTTGGCAGATTGGAGATGCCACATCGACTAGAGATAATGTCATTTAATAGTATATAAGTGGGTGCAAACCTCATCTTATAAGCTGATTTTATAAGGTTGAATTAGGGTTAAAATTCACTTCTTAAAATATTGGTCAAAGGTTTAAGATATCTATTGAAGATATAAGGGTTGATTCAGGATCTAAGGATGATATTTTTTTTATATGTCCTCTTTGAAGAATGTCCATGAATCTAATGATTTGCTGCAGAAAGAAGGACTCCTTGTCTCCTGAAAATTCTAGTCTTTTAGAAGGATTCTATCATCTCAAATTTGCAACTAATTTAACAAGTTCTAAATTAGTTGATGTCAAATGGGCTACTAAATGTGTTTCTCAAGATTTAGTGTTGCAAAATTATTTTGAATCTATTTCAAATGATGAACAAGAGGATTAAGAGTCATATTCGGCCATCTTGACAGCGAATATAGTTGAATCTATCTCAACTAGTATTTCCTTAGAGCTTAATTTGGTCTCTAAAGTTTTGGGCTAAAAAGATGGATAAGAATGAATCATTAAGTGAATATGGGAAACTAGTTCAAACCTCCAAGAAATCGGGACGTCTTCCTAAAGTTAGAGTGAAAGCCAATAAGATGAACTCAAAATCAAGTCAACCCAAGAAAAAATAATGGTAGTAACGTACATCAATATTATAGAATTTTATTACCGCTGCTAAATGCAAATGAGGATCAATCTAATTGAATTTTTTGGATTCAATAGTTTCTCTTTGTTGTTTTTATGGAAGTTACGTTTAGAGAATGTTCTTTTGTTTCCTTTTTTTCTTTATTTAATTTATTTTCACTTTTTGGTTTAAACTCTTTATGTAGTTGCTTAAGTTATTCTTGAGAGTTATTTTTTGTTTTTTTTTTGGCATGGAATGTAGTCTTCCATGTTTTTGTTTTCTTTTTTCTTTTTTGTTTTTATATTGTTTTTCATATGATTACAGTTATTGCCTAACACGAGTTCTATGACAAAGAAAATTAAGAATAACTTAGTCTAACCTTATCATGAATATTTTCTTAAGGTTGTGTTCTTCTTTCACTTAACACTAATTTCATACGGATCTTTTAAGGTTAAAAATAACTAGATATTGTGCAATACAAACACAGAACCACTGATTGTAGTTAATTTATTTTTTATATGTTAAATTGTTAAATATTAATATGAATGAATGGTTAAGATTTTGTTCTATTACCTGTAAGGTTGATGAGATTTGAAGGTGTCTTTCCAGATTGATTTGTAAATATTTTTTAAACCTTAGCTTTATGTAAGCTCCAATAAAGAATAAATTAGGATTCCCTTACACATTGCTAATATGGTTATTAAGGAAATGACGTAACTAAGTGTGTTTAGAATACCTATATGAATTTTAAATATGATAATAGCAATGGTTCAAGAATTATAGGTTTGAAATAACTCTATTCTAAGAAATAACTCTATTAAAATAGGGATCAGAGAAGAAAGCTTTAAATAAAAAGACAAAGAAGAAAGCTTATTTTTTGTTAACCTTTCTTTTGTATCTATTAGGTATGAAAATACATTGTGTTATTTCAAGATTTTATGTATATGGTTGTTATTGCATATAGTGACACTTTAAGTTTGATTGAGAATAAGCAGGGACAACATGGACAGCAAGTGCACATATATTAACAGCAGTGATTGGTGCTGGAGTGCTATCTATAGCTTGGGCCATGGCTCAATTGGGATGGATTATGGGCATATTCTCAATCTTGGTCTTTGCAATTGTCAACCTCTTTACTTCATGTCTTCTAGCAGATTGTTATAGATCACCAGATCCTGTCACTGGCAAGAGGAATCATGTTTACATGGATGCTGTGAGAAACATCTTAGGAGGTTTGTCTACCTTGTAATTGTCATATCTCATCATAATTAATTTCCAAACCTCAATTCTAATTGCAATTTATTTGTCAAACAATTAGGTAGTAAAATACCTATGATATGTGCAATCATGCAGTACAGCAACCTTCTTGGAGCAGGGATTGGTTACACAATAACTACCGCCATAAGTATGATGTAAGTTCTCTGTTTTTTTCAGGTTACTTTAGTGGCTTGTAGAATAAAACAGTAGTAAATAAAACAGTAGAATGCTAGAAAACAGTAGAATGCATAATATATTAAAAGTTAAAGGAGTAGTAAATAACATTGATTTAAATAAAAAGTGTCATTTTGTTTTAATTTTTGTCTCTCAATAGCTATTTTGACCTCAACTCACTTAAATCAAAATCTAGTATGTGACTATTTGAAGTGTGTTATAAAATCTATTGAGAGGGTTGTGAATGAAAAAACCTCACTTTTCAAGATAGCAAATGTGAAAAAGGGGTGAAAAAACCATTGCATTTATAGAAATTAAAAACACAAGTTGTTATATTTTACCAAAGTCTGGAAAGCACAATAGACCTGTCTATAATTACTTTGATAGAAGTAATACATATCCGTAAGTACAAAAGTAACGAAGATTAATGAGAGAAGATCATGTGGTTGAAGATACTTTACTTCATACTGGTGAAAGTGCCTTTGGACTCAAGAATTACAAAAAAAGAAAATACAACAAAGACAACCACAAAAACATGTGTTTTTCTTTCTTGTCCCTATTATAAGAAAAATAATCATCAACACTTGTGTTGGTAGAAGATAAATCCAAAATGTCACAAATGTGGTCAATTGGGTTGGGACCATGTAGAAAAGATATGCTACTCCCAACATTTTCATGAAGATGCCAAGATTGTAGAGGATCAATCGGAAGATGAACTACTTCTTGCAACATCATGTATTATAACCAACAATTTTATAAAAAAGGTTGGTTTATAGATAGTGGTTGTACATACCACATGACTCATGATCAGAAACTTTTCAAAGAGATCAACAAATTAGATGTTTCTAAAGTAAAAATTGGGAGTGGAGAATAAATTGTTGTGAAAGGCAAGTGTCAAATTAGATAAATGTTATAAGGCTTCCTTTGAAAATAGACATTATGTGATTAAAGATGCAAGTAACTTAGAAGTATTCGAAGTTCATATGAAAGACAAAATATTTGCTTTGGATTTGATGATAAATGATTTGGCTACAAAATAAAAAAGATATAAATGAATTATCAAAATTAATAGAAGATAGATGTTTGATAAAGAAGCTTGAAGTCCAAGAGGAGAAAGTAGATGAAGAATCGCGTTCTAACATCCATCAAAGGTCAAATGTCACTACCATAGAATCAATAATAGACAAAGAAAATGGGGTTGATAAAAGAAGAAATATAATGAAGAATATCAAATTAAAGGAATATGTGATCCTATGGAAGAAAGAGAAAGACAAGAACTACAAGAAAAAAAAGAAGGAAGAAATCAAGCACTAAAAGAAGAAAAAGAATTTAAAATTCAAATAAATAAATATTTAAAATTAAAATAAATAAATATTTAAAATTCAAATAAATAAATATTAAGACAAGGAGAAATGTTAAGATATTTGCTTAATATATTTTATTTAAACTAGTTTTTAGGAATTTGTTCTATTTTTTTACAATATCTTTTACACAAGATAAAAATACATTTATTTATTATTAAAATGTAAGATATTAAGATTAAAACATTATAAATATTTAATATTATGTTTGTTGGAGATCCCACATCGACTAGAGATTAAAGCCTTTCATAGTATATAAGTGGGTGCAAATCTCAACCTCACGAGTCGGTTTTATGGGGTTGAGTTATGCTTAAAATCCACTTCGTAATAATGTTAATTTAACTCTAGGTATAAAGTACATAAATAAAATAAAAGAACAAATCCCTCCATATAACACATCTGAAACCACAACATACCAGAAATTAGGTATGGAGTGTTGAGCATTAGGAAGATGATGTATGTTTAGTAGGTCTTGAGTTGAATATAGATGAAATGGTAACACCATGGTTGATTTGTGAGTTTAATTATTGGTGCATATATTTCAGGACAATACGAAAAATCATCTGTTTCCACAAGAATGGAATTGGAGGATCGTGTCGGTTTTTGAGTAATCCATACATGATTGGTTTTGGAATTGTAGAAATATTTTTGTCTCAAATCCCACACTTTCACAAGCTGTCTTGGCTCTCTATCATAGCCGCACTCACGTCTTTTGGTTATGCATTGATTGGTTCTGGACTCTCTCTTGCTTTGGTTTTCACAGGTTACTTTCCCTCCTTCTTATTCACTTTTTCTCATCTTTTTTATTCTCATTCATTCACTCAATTTCAAGCTTTGTCATATAGAATGCTATAATTCAAAACTAGACTATTCAATCTCATGTATGACGAGTTACATTCGAATGGAAGAAAGAATACACTTTTATCATGTACCATCCTCCATAACCACTGAAAAACAGGTTTTGTTTAAATAAATATAATTACAATTTTAGCTTCATTAGCTTATGGAACGAGGCCATTTATTATTGTTATTTTTTTTATTGATTATGGTTATAATAATAATAAAAATATTATCATTATTATTCTTATTGATCAATTGTAAACTTGACATGGGAAAACAAAAAATTGGACAATATCAAGAAAGTCGCATAAAAAAATTACAAAAAATTGTTAAAATAATATTTGTAGAATAAATCACCTCATTTGAGACATTGTTTTAAAATTTGGAATTCATGATTTTGATCTTACAAGGTGTCTACGAGGATAAATGGATGATGTGTATTTTTTTTTTTTTTACTTTGATTTCTAAACAATATGTGACTATTGAGTGTATTAGAGCAAGCCTCATAGTTAAGGTCTAAGGTTTGAACTATTTTTTTCATTCAATTGAACGTTAAGGGGAAGAAAATTCGTCTTTGAAACCAAATTTTCAATTCTCACATACGACACTAATGGTTTGACCTCAATCATGCTATCTTAACATACTTGAAATCATTTGTCTGTGGGAATGGAAAAAGTGGTTCTAAAGATGAACGTTCCTTCCTCCATAAACTTCGATTTGAAGGCTTGTTCTGGTATGCATAATGTACAACATCACTTAGGAGTCGATGTCAAGTATAATTTAAATACACACTCATCTCTTAACTCTTTAAAGTGTTTTTTAAGAATAGAATTATGATGAATCTCTGAGTATATAATACCTTAAATGTAATGATTGATCTAACGATATTATCTCAACATATTTAATATAAAAAAATATATAATTAATTGTATCTCTTATTTTATTATTATTATTTAACTTTTTTAAATATGTAATCTCAACCATTTTGTTGTTCTTTATTATTCGTCAAACATTTTCCATGGTTTCACTCTTAACACACATATACCACACTTGTTGTAAGAATTTTAAGGTGATAGATAAATTAAAAAAAATCTTATATAAGTTGTTTATGGTAAATAGTAGTATAAATATCGACATATTTTGTTTTTAAGTAAAATAAGTAAAAAATACTATGATAACTTTAATTATATTAGTTTATTTAAATTTTATTGGAGATTAATATAATTGAGTATGTGTTTGATCTTTACTAATTCTCACATATGTTTATTAAAAAAATCAAGTGATAAAATGTTACTTCAAGATTAATTGCATATAAGGATGGAAAATGATTATAAACTAGTAGTTTTAACTTTTGTGAACGTATTAAAATTGATCTTTGAAAATTTCTATAGGGTAGAAATTTGTATTGTTGGCATTTTTGGCAAAGTTCTTAATGGCTTGCCTTAGTTGTTAAATTCTGCATTATTATTTTGTTTTGCAATGGTGTATGAGGATTAACATGTGGGTAAACATGGATTGAAGCAGGGAAAGGAAAGAGTACCTCTTTAATGTGGGGCAGCAAGACACAAAGTCCAACATCCAACTTATTGAATATTCTCATTGCACTTGGAAACCTTGCAGTTGCTAATAGTTATTCTCAAATTCTTATAGATATTCAGGTATGGTTACCCTACAAATATTGTCCCCACTATAAACTCATGTCTTCTAAGTTCAATATACATGGGTTTATCTAAACTAAAAATTAATTCAAATATACAAATTTTAATTTATTTGAAGGACTAACTTCAAACCATCATACATTTTTGGGGGTTAAATAGGTCGTTTTATTAGGTTGAAGAGAAGGCAACAAACACCTTCTAGAAACAATATTTCATAGTTTTTTTCCTTCTTGCATTACACTTGAAAATGATTGATACTGATCTAGACATGAAAAACAGGATTCTTTGAAATCATCACCACCTGAAAATAAAGTGATGAAGAAGGCAAATAAGATAGGTATATCCACAATGACAATTTTGTTCCTGATATGTGGATGTTCTGGTTATGCTGCATTTGGTTCAGACACCCCTGGCAACATCCTTCTCAGCTCTGGGTTTAAAGAGCCTTTTTGGCTAATTCTCTTAGCCAATGTCTTCATTGTTGTGCACCTGGTTGGAGCATACCAGGTTTGATATATCCCTATTCAAAATATTTTGTTGATGAAGTTCATAGTGTGTTTGGAAATCTATTTGTCTGAGATGGGGGGTTCTTTTCCAATGCATAAACATACATGAATGAGTATTGAAATGGGTTGAACATGATTTGATCTTTCTTGTTTGTTATTGATTCTTTCTCTTTGTCAATTTCAATTCCTTGTTTCAATGTACTGATCTTGAATGAATAATTCTGGCAGGTTGTTATCCAACCCATTTTTACTGTAGTAGAAACATGTGCTAGCGAAAGGTGGGCAAGGTCAAGTTTTGTTAATAGGGAATACCCTATGAGCATTGGGAAAGTGAAGTTGAGGCTTAACTTCTTTAGGGTAGTTTGGAGGAGCATACTTGTGGTGGTATTGACTGTTATGGCCATGGCAATGCCCTTTTTCAATGAGATGCTTGCCCTTTTGGGGGCCCTTGGGTTCTGGCCATTAGCAGTATATTTTCCAGTGGAGATGTACATTGCAAGAAAAAAGATCAAAAAGGGAATCAAGTGGTTTGGACTTAAAACCTTGAGCTTTTTTTTCATGCTTCTGTCTCTGGCTATAGCATGTGCCGCCATTCAAGGCATTGGTCATGCTCTTCACAAGTACAAGCCCTTCATGTATAAAGAGTAGCTAGCTAGTAAGTTGTTTGTGACTATGATGTCAAAACTTTCACAGTATGCTCATAAGTAGAATGAACAAAATCTAAGGCTATGAAAAAAAATATTTGCCAATTTTGTTATTTTTTAGTTTAAAAGAATATTTGTAGTATCCTATTGATATTTGATGTAACAAATATCAATGGATCTTATGTTTTAAATGATCTTATAGTTATTATCTACTTTATTTCTTATAGTAAAAGTATTATCAAACCATTCAGACTAAAGAGAATTGTTTAAAAGAGAATATTTAGAAAATAGTAAGGTGAAAGAGAAATTGATAATTATTTTATTTTATTTTATAAGTTCAGTCATTCACTTATTTAAAACTAGTGTTTTAACTTGACAATCTTATATATATGTGAAAAATATTTATTTTTGTATAATTAAAATTTATGATAAAAATATTCTTAAATAGATCAAATATATTTTGATTTCACAGCTAATCATTGAATTGATTTGACAATTTTAAAAAAATTAATATTTAGATAAAGAAAATGATAAATTGTATCAAATGAATTATTTGTAGTGGGTACAATCCTCAACCCTATGAGCCAGTTTTATGGGGTTGAGTTAGGCTTAAAGTCCACTTCGTAACATGATATCAAAGCCATTTCGAGCCTATCCTAGCGAGTATTTGTTGGGTTTATCAGGCCACCACCCATAATATGTTATCTCACGCACGAGCTCCTATTTATCACTCTCGGCATGAGGGGGGTGTGTTGGAGATCCCACATCGACTAGAGATGAGGACATTTCATTGTATATAAGTGGGTGCAAACCTCAACCTCATGAGCCGGTTTTATGGGGTTGAGTTAGGCTTAAAGTCCACTTTTTAACATTATTAGTGGAATTACTATAAAAAAATATCAAATTAACTTTTAAATATTATTGTCGACCAAATTATGACGCTATTAACCCTAATGACTTGAGAGATTAATTTTTTCTTAAAAAATGAGTAAAATTATTTTTAATTTTTTTTATTAAATAAATATATGTGTTAATATCGAACTCACTTCAGTTTAGCCTACACTAATAGAGTTCGTTTGGATGCTAATAGAGTTTACTTAGTCGACTCTAATGCAATATTTTTATAATAAATATTTGTGTTAATGTATAGATCGACCCTAATAGAGTCTGTTTGGATGCTAATAGAGTTAGCTTAATTAACTCAAAATGTGACATTTTTATAATAAATATTTGTGTTAATGTCTAGGCTGGCACTAATTTAATGTTAAACATTACTATAGTTGACATAGCTAACTCTATGACTGTGCTAACTATTTTTTAACCTTTTTAATAAGTAAAAATACTATATTACTGTCAAATTAGCATTAGCTTAGCCTACCCAAAATAAAATAAATATTAAAGATAAATAAGGTTAGTGTAGGCCTAGTTAATACTAATTTTATTCATATTTATTATATGTTTATTTAAGTTAGCATCAGCTAAGTCAACACTAATTAATATGCATGAATCCATGCGCCTTTCTGACAAAGAATAAGAACAAATCTCTTCACTCATAATTTTTCTCTCTTATTTTTTATATAAATCTTTTTACACTCATCTTTTTTCATTTACACTCATCTTCTTCATGTACACTTATCTTTTTCATTCACACTCATCTCCTTCACCCACACTTATCTCTTTCATTCATACACATCTCTTTCATCCACACATTTCTCCTTCATTCACACACATCACCTTCATCCACACACGTCTCCTCATCTCCTTCATTCACATTTATCTACTTCACTCACATTCATCTCCTTCATTCCCTACATTTTTTTCTTCTATTTTCGCATTTATATTTATTTTATTGAAGATGGAAGATTTTTTTTTTCAAAATTATTGTTATTAGTGTTGGTCAGACCGACAGAATTTAAATTAATATTAAAATATATTTTTTTAGTTAACACTAAATTAAATAAATTTTAAAATAAAGGCTAATGCTAAATTGCTTTAATTAAAAATTTAATTTAAAAAAATTAGTGACGAATTAGTGTCGATTTAGCTGATGTTACTTATAGCCGACCTTCAAAAGTAGATGCTAATGAATTACCTTTAATAATTTTAGAGTTGCAAATACGTGTGACAAATCCGACATTATTGACTAATTAGCATCGACTTTTAATTATTAGTATCAACTTTTGACTAACACTAAATATTTATTTTCTTGTAGTAAATGGATGGAGCTTTTGGAAATTACAAAATAACCCTTCAAATTTTATTTATTTAATTGTTATTCATAGAAAGCTTTTATATTTAGTTGTGAGTATAATGTGAAAGCTTTAAAATAAATATTCCTAAGAATATTTAGATAGCTGTGAAAAAGTGCTTCAAGATTCTCTCCAAGATTTCCTTGGTGTTTCTTGTGGTTTTGGGGTGCTTCCCTAGGGTGTTGGTGGTGGTTCTCTTCATTCCCTTTCTTATCTTATGTATTCCAAGCTTGTGGTTGATGGAATGATTGGAGTGGTAGCGGAAATGGAGTGAAGATGAGGCATCAAAGTTGAGAGAAGAAGAGAAAATTCGGAAAAGTTGAAGGTGCAAGGGAAAAAGGTTTGACTAACTTTCCTTAGGTTCACTAGGTCAATTAGGTTCACTAACAAGAAAGATCTGGGAGAGAATGAGGTTTCAAGTTTTGAACTCTTCATTCAATATTTGCAAATCTAGATACATGAGTGAGTTTTAGGGTTTTATAGATTAAGGTAGCTTGCTCCTTAAGCTACCATAACCTTAGTTAAGTGAACTTAACTAAGGTGAGGTGTGGTGGCTTAAGGAGGTTGTGTATGCTCCTTAAGATACTCTAGGAACCCTTACTTGTGTGACAAGTTAGGGTTTCTAGAGTGTGTTTGTTTCATCTACATAGTACTCTTGAAAAGAAACCAAAATACAGTTCCTATACAAATTTGTTCTAGTATTTATACAAATAGTTCATCTGTCTTTTATTCTTGTGTATGGTGGCTTGGATGATCCTCCATCAGGCTGCCCCCTTCAAAAGGATTTATGCTCAGATCTAGTGAAAGTGCCACCTTTATTTGTAATGAGTGAAGTCAAAATTCACCTGGTTCGTAGATCCACCTGAAAAAGATAGTAAACATAAGTAGAATGGAAATTACTAAATGTTGATTGTTATAAAAATATAAAACAAACAAAGTAGGTTGTGTGGGATTCGTATAGAGAAATACCACACGAAATGGAGAAAACAATGTAGAAAAGAAGAAATAGAATAGGAATTTAAAAGACAAGTTTATATAAATAAATTGGGCTCACTTTTGGGGGGATCCAAATAGAAGAATAAGCTAAAGTAGGGTGTGCTTAGTAATTTAAGTAAGGTGTGCTTGTTGTAGAATTATATGAGTATACTTCTTTCGAAAAATTGGTTTACCAAGCCATCAAGGTTGAATCACAAGTTTTGAAGAGAAATTCTTTTAAAAATACTCATAATGATGACTTTTACAAATCATCTTGGAAGGACAAACACAAATTTCAAAACTAAGACTCTCCCTTCCAATTTTTCAAAAGAAACCACCCCACATCATAAAATTTATAAAGATAAACCTTCTACTCCTAAATCACCCATCAAAACCTCAAATAAAAAATGTTTTAAAGGTATAGGTTTTGAGCACATTGTTGCTAATTGCCCAAGTAAAAGAACAATGATGGTTAAAGGGAGAATAGTCGTTAGTGACCATAGTTCCCAATCATCTAGAGCTAACTCCCTTTCCTCTTCAAAAACCCCAAGTGAGGACGAGTGTGAAATACCATGTGAAAGTGATTTGTTAGTAGTAAGGCGCATGTTAGGGCAACTTCAAAAACCTTTTGATGAGAGTCAAAGGAAAAATATTTTGCATACTTGGTGCCTTATTAATAACAAATTATGTTCCTTGATAATTGATGGGGTAGTTATACAAATGTAGCAAGTACAAGAGTGGTGGACAAACTTGGATTACCCACCATTTCTCATACATAGCCCTACAAATTGCAATGGCTAAGTGAAGAGGGTGAAATAATTGTTAATAAACAAGTCCTCGTATCTTTTTAAATTGGCAAATATAAAGATGAGGTGTTATGTGATGTTGTGCCCATGGAAACAACCCATATTATTTTAGGAAGGCCATGACATTATGATAGGAAAACTTTACATGATGGCCTAATTAACAAGATTTCTTTTTACTTCCAAGGTCATAAGATCATATTGAAACCTCTATCTCCAAAAGAGGTAAATAAAGACCAAATAAAAATGAAACAAAAAGAAAATCTGAAAAAGATTATGAAAATAACAATACAGGGTTCATCACCTCACCAAACATGGTCAAAACCGCAATGTTGATCCATCCAAAAATAAATATTGTCGGCTCACTTCACTACTCTCCTTCCCTGACTTGTGTATTTATTCATAGCTCTAATTACATGCAACATTTGTTAGAGAAATGTGGGAATATTTTTCAAAATCCTTCTAAAGGTTTACACCTTATAAGAAGCTTTTCACACAAAATTCCCTTTGATCCTACACATTCTTTACAAACATTCATGTAACTAGAACCACTCAACCAAAACTCCTAAAATTAAATGAACATAAGTTTGCTTCACAACTCACATATATAAATCAAGTGAACGAACTAACTACGTTATTTGCAGGAGTCCTAAATTTGAGGTCGAATTTTTTCCAACTTTCGGGGCATGATACAAACCATCTCGACAAATAGATGACAAAGGACACAACAGAAACTTCATAATTAAGTCAGTCATCTTAGCATCCAAGACAAGGACCCTCCAAACTTCAAAAGGACCTCAACATAAGAAAAATTGGACATAGCCCAGAGCATCAAATGTTCTTTCTTTTGGTCTTTGTAAAAGACAAGTTTATATAAATAAATTGGGCTCACATAAGGGGTCCAAATAGAAGAATAATCTAGAGTAGGGTGTGCTTAGTAATTTGAGTAGGGTGTGCTTAGTAAATTAGGCTTGTGTCAAGCCCACCTTTCATAACATGTGCACCTAAGTTTAAAGTTTCTTTGACCTACCTTCTAGAAGGTTTCTCACAAATGACACCCCTACCCCTGCCACTCTTGCTCTCCAAGACACACTCTCCTATATAAAGGGTGTCTTGCCTCATGTATTTTTACAATTGAAATTGAATAGAAAAAAAACTTTGTCTGAGTGATTAGTGAGTTTGTCTCCTAAAGTTATTGGGTCTTATCTTGAGTGTAGTGCACCTCAAGTGGCGGCTGCTCACCACTCATCTTGGAACCATCTACCATTCTAAGTGGCGTGATTCTTTGCTCCATTTTCCCTAAGCTTTCTTCATTTCTTCATATTTTTCCTTTCTTATTTGCGCCATTTCCATTCCTTTTTATGTCCTTGGGTTCTTCCATCTTGTTTCTTTCCATTATATGTTTTTATTTTCGCACCTCATCATCATCAAGACCATATAATTGTGTTTTTCTCTTTTCCCTCTAGAAGTGAACCTTCACACTTACTTAACCACTTGGTTAAGTTCGTCTCCAATGTGAATCTTCTTTGGGTTTCTCACCAAAATCCTAAACAAAGTGCAACCCATTAAATGTGCAATCCTAAATCAACTCACATCACTTCCTCCACCAAGTAAGCTTCACAAATAGAGTCTTCCATCCTATCTTTATTTTTTACTTTCTTTTTTAGGGAGTGTAAGAACCTAAAAAAAAGAATATGGACATGGACATTTAAAATATTGAATAAATAAATAACAAATGGTAAAAAAGTGATTAGTAATTTCATACCTCTCAAATGGATACATTCAACGATATTGGACTAGACCACCAACTTTTGCATCATAAGGTAGATGATAGAAGATGTTCCATGGAATCAAAGAAGCTTGGTGAAAATATTTGTTCTAATTTATACAATAGCACATGTATATTTTCTTCCATAACTCTTAGATGTTCAACATTCAGTATCAGTGAGTGATGATAATAAGGAAGAAAGCTTACATAAAAGTAAAGGAAGTGAAAACAAACAAACAACCATATATATTGTGACAAGTTGACAAACCCTAACACTTAGTACAAATTGTGAATCAAAATGTTTTTTAAACATGACAATAAACAAGGAAACAAATTGTTTAAATAGAGAAAAATGACATTTCAACTATTTAACCAATACAATACTTCTAAAAATTGATAAAATAGAAGTATGAACTTATGAAGATGTTGAGTAAGGTTTTCTTAGAATTGAGAACACGAGGATTAAGATAAGGATGAATCAGAAGCACACTAATCACTCTAATCACTTTAATGGAACAATGCCCTTAACTACGAGAACAAAATGCATTCAAAACGGAAAAGTTCAAAGATACCGGCAAAATCACAAGTAATAATAAAAAAACGCAAAAGCTTGAAAGCTCAGCGTGCCCTAAGCACCAAAGATTAAACTCATGCCTCTAAAATCAAGAGTTGAAAATCCCTTTCTAAGCTCGAGAAGCTCTTCGTGAAAGCAAGCATGCCAGGTTCAACTGAGACTCAATTGTTAAAAATTAGGTCAGATGATATGGATATTTTGAAAAAGTTGGAAAGTAAATGTCAAGTTGGAAAAATCAAGAACATTTTTCACAACCAAAACATATTGAGTTGCTAATCATCCATTTAATTAAATTGCCAATTTAGTAGTTGAAAATAATAATTTTATTTAATAATAAAAAACAAATTAATAGTTGAAAAACAAAGAACATATTTACTCATAACATATCAAATGAAAAAGTTTTTGATGTATTTGTATCAAAAACAAAATCTTGAAGTCATTAATTAAATGATATTTGTAAAAATAAAATATTAAAAATTATTTAAATTACAATTCAATCCTCATTTATTATAGTTTTTTATTTTCCACAAATTTATTATCATAACTTCAGCTGATTAATATTAATTAAAAATAAAAATTATAATAAAAAGATTTATTGTGGTAATAAATTTTTTTTCTCTTAAATCTTGAATTTTAAAAAATAAAAATTACCATAAAAAAGATTTATTCTTGTCTCCTTCCTTGGGTAGGTCGATGTTCCGATTATACTACATCCCTGAAACCAGGAACAGACATTTGGTGGGAACTCCACTCCTAAATGCTTCTCCGTTTCTCCCACTTTCTCTGCCACCGTCCACCTCTGCACGCCATGGCGCGTGTCGTCACGTGCGCAACTCAGCCTCCTCATCTCTCTCCCGCAACCAACAGCGCCATCTCTAGCCGCGTCTCTCTGTTCTTGAAATCCCCGCGTTTTGGCCGCAGTTTTCATGCGCTCACCCGGTGCCGCAGCGAAGGGAGGCACCGCCTCGTGGCAGTAGTTCGCTCCGAAGGGAAGGAGTATCGGAAGGTGAGGCGAAGAGCATCCAAGAACAAAGAGAAAGAGTTGCAACTCAGCGTGCAAATTTGCCTCGAAGAAGATTTGCCTGACGATCCCGAAATCTTGGTGCTCATTACCAAACTTAATATTTAGTTTGCTAGAGATTTCTAATAGAAGAAAATAAAAGTTATTTAGGATAACAATTTGTTTTTGAAAAAAACTAATATCCAAACACTCTTAGTTCAGTTTGTTTTTTTGTTAATTTTGTCTGACTGATAATTTTATTTCATTTCTTCTTCGGATTTTCTTGTTCTAAAAGTATTCATGCAGAAATTTTATTCATGATTCCTGATCATGCTTTATTTGTTGCTTTGGGCTCTGTTTGCGAATGGGAAACTTTGAGGTGCGGTGTGGTTTTTTCAGCTTTTAGGTCTCCGTTTGAGAAGTACTAGAGAGTAACAAAGGGAATGAGTTATACGAAGGATAACTAATATGAAGCTTGAGATAAAGTAGCAACATACATGATTACTTTTACCAATTGAAGTCTTGTGAACTTGCTTGTGAATTTTGGACTTAGGCACTTATTCAACAGGTTTTATGATTAAAAAACAAATAATGTGAGAGAATATGTTTTATGATGCATTTCATGTCTTAGATGATCTTAATATTGGAGTAAAAAGTTGTTAGAAGTTTATAAATTTGACGTAGTATGGTAGGAGCCGTTTAAAGTAATATTAGAGATGCTTTTAGAATGTTACGAGACACCTTGTTGGAGATTCCACTTTGTAATACACCTCATGAAACACTTGCATAAGTACTTACATGATAAGTTCAAATAAACTCCATATAAACTCTTACAATCATATCTTCTAAAACTTTTTTTTATGTGAAAGAAAAGAGATATTTGTATTTGAGTTCTGCATTATTCTTTCTTATGCTGCCTCTTTGTTTTTAATTGGTACAGAGCATTGCGGAGTTGCTTCGGCTAAATGTTCCAATGGTGATGAAACTGGCTTTTGATGGTTTGAAAGGTTCCGGTTATAAAACACGAGACACTGCTATAAGTGATGTTGGTGGGTTTGATAGTGTTGAGGTATCGATACTTCTTTGCAATGATGAGTTTATTCGAAAACTTAATAAGGAATGGAGAGATGAAGACCATGCCACAGATGTTCTCTCAATGTCAAGTCATATACCTGAGCTCAAGATTCCTATTGTAAGAATTGAATTGTCTAGCTGATTATATTGGGTGTTGTTGACAATAAATAAAATTTAAAACATACATGTTGGATGCTAACTACGTGATGAATTGTTTGCAGCTCATGTTGGGTGATATTGTAATTTCTGTTGAGACAGCTGCAAGACAAGCAGAGGAAAGAGGGCACACTCTTCTTGATGAGATCCGAATCCTCATGGTTGGTTTCATAATATTCTGACTATTTCCTGTCTGGTACTGAACTTTATTGTGTTAGATTATGGTAGCTGTCTTCTGCCATCAGCATAAGTGAAAAGTAAGCTGAAGTGTCATTCTCTTCTCAGTGTGGGTGTGTAGCTCAAACATATAATACAATGAACAGTTGGAATTTTATCTTCTAATACTGTGCCTATGTTGTGTGAACTGAAAGACGAGCTTGAGAATATCATTTACTTCATCTTTTTGCAGGTTCATGGCTTGTTACATCTTTTGGGATTTGATCATGAAATAAGTGAAGAGGCTGAAGTAGAAATGGAGAGAGAGGAGGAAATCCTTTTAAAGAGTCTTGATTGGAAAGGAAAAGGGCTAATAAAAAGTGCATGTGATGCTGAAACAAATTCAAATTTAAGTTTTCATCAAAACAATTCAGATGGTAATTGTATTTTTTACTAAAACACCTCAGCAATCCTCATACATAATTTGCTGGTTTTATATACCTTCCCCTCTAATTGAAGTATTTATTTGCATAAAATGTATATGGGGAAATAATCTTATAGATGAATTGTCAAAAGACAGGAAGAAAGAAGGAAGTCTTAGATTTTACAAACCAAAGTTCAGATATATCTTCTGTGATATGGATGGTATGCTTGCAGTGAAAATACACTTTAGATATTCCTTCATCTTTTGTCTGGATTTGAATAGATTTCTGTATTGTACAAAGGAACATTGCTGAACAGCAAAAGTCAAATTTCTTCGACAACTGTCAATGCTTTGAGAGAGGCATCTTCAAGAGGGGTGAAAGTTGTGATAGCTACCGGAAAAGTAAGATTAATATATCCATGATTTGTCAGGGTAGCATGTTAATATAGATTATTTATTCTGTATTGGATAATGGAGATCAATTTTTTTGGTTTCTGCTAATCCATGTATAGCTTGGTATATTTTCTTATTTTCATATGGTTGAAATTTTTTCTGATCATTACTTTTGAAATTTGGGAAATAGGCTCGTCCAGCTGTGTTAGACATTTTTAAAATGGTTGATTTAGCTGGAAAGGATGGCATTGTTTCAGAATTTTCTCCTGGGGTTTTCTTACAGGTAATTTTTCTGTAATTTTTTAATGTTCATGATACTTCTTGATTTAGAAATGCTGTCCTTATATGTAGCTGAAAGTATTAGTTATAATCCCTTGTCTTACATATTCATACGTTTTGTTTTTGTGTTACAATTTAACATACATGTACCGCCTATGTGATATGCTCTATCAAAATTTACTGTAAATAGTTTTGCTACCTAAACTTGCTGAAGACATTAACAAAATGTTCTCTAACATCTTCCACAACTTAAGAAATGCATGCAGTTGACACACTTGGTATTGAAGAACATTGGTCCTGGTACTCAAACTTGTACTTCAAAAATTCTTGGTACTTTTCATAAAAAAAATTGATTTTGATTTTTTAGATTTAGGCATATGAGTAGCTTTATTTGGAAAGCCATGCAAGGAATAAAATTTTCTTGGGATGTGCACTCCTACCATAATGTGCTCCTCATATGTTTTAACCTCCTCTTCCACAATGGACTGTCAGTGCAAAAGTTTCAATAACTTCAGTGGAAAGAAATAGATGAAATATATTTCTGAGTTGTCTTACAAATGTGATTACAGTCTCTATTTATAGATTGTTTTACAACCTAATTAAAGAAAGAAATAATAGGCAATGAAAGTCATAAATAATGAGTGTTTAAAGCTGTACAAATCAAATAAAATAAAATCACTAACAAATCTGTCCTAATAAATATAAAATGGAATCTGCACTTAATTATAACATAATTCTCCTGATTATGCAACA
>Ga0123342_1003346_pt1 | contig 25772 bp, 12 predicted proteins | sample Turbeawhitnodule_FD_89960 | JGI IMG/M metagenome (GOLD analysis project Ga0123342, IMG submission 89960) | Root nodule microbial communities of legume samples collected from Mexico - Turtle bean Mexico white nodule | ecosystem: Host-associated > Plants > Roots > Nodule | place: Mexico: Nepantla...
GCCACGATGGAGGCCAGTACACACTGGAAAACGTTTGACCTTTGTAGAGTAAACGAAGAACGTTGTCGTTGTCGTAGTAAAGTTTGTAGAATCCCGTGGAATGGTTCGTTGCACTTCTTGAAGAAACGAGGCCGACTCGCTCCGTGAGTGGTTGCGTTGGAAGAAGGGTGTCGGTTGGGGAATCGAAGCTTTGCCAAATGATGGTGCCTTTGGAAGTGAGGAGAAGGAGGTTTCCATCGTTTCTTAGCTTTACATGGAGTTTGGAGGAGGAAAGAGTGGCGGTTTCCCAGATAACGGTTCCTCCAGCATCCGTCAAAACGAGGTTGCCGTTTTTCCAGAGTGAGAGGAAGGAGTCTTTGCCGTTGACGGGTTCGTCACGGTTGGCCATCCATAAAACGGTGGGTTCTTTGGAGCGCGTGAAGCAAACGGAGAAGCAGAAGGCGTTTTCACCAACTTGGAAGAAGCCGGCGGAAAAATCGCCATTGGATGAAAGAAGGGTGTCACCTTTTTTCTCTACTGAAAGTGAGAAACCTTCTGGAAGTGTATCTGTGGCTGCATATGAAGTTGAGATGAAGAGGAGAAGGAGAAAGAGGAGGTTTATATGCATTGCTCTAGATAGCATAAGGTGCATGAATTAATACATACTAACCTGTTACCTTTTATATACATCTACAATTATTTTTCCTTGTTTTTCTTGTTGACTTTATTAAAATAATTGACATATGATAATATCCAATTGTTTTTTTATCAACGATAATATCCAAATTGTGTTTATTTTTCAAAATTGTTGATTATTATTATTTTATATTTTTAGTTGTTTTAATGGAAATTTTTTTACATGTGCGCAAATGTTAAGAATAGAGTAAAGAAGATTGATGAGTGTGTTACAAAGTGGAATTTAAGTTTAAGATAAACTCGAAAATGGATCTGATATCATGTTACAAGGTAGACTTTAAGCCTAACTCAATTCCATCAAATCGATTTAATGAAGTGAGATTTGTATCTACTTATATACAATGAAATGTCTTTATCTCTAGTCGATGTGTGCTCTCCAACAAAGTGTACGTAAATATATCTCCATAAATTAATAAAAAATATATTACTCTAATTTTTCATGTTCTACGAATTTTAACTATAATTCTTGTGTAAAAGATTGAATTTATTTTATTTATTTTTTTAAGTTTTATAGTCTTATTTTTCACATTTTTTTATGAAATATGAAACATTCTAATGAATATATATATATATATATATATATATATATATTAGTTTTATAATTACGTAGTGAAATTCTTTCCTTCTCTTCTTTTGTCTCCATCATTGACAACTATATTAGATATTGATATACATTCAATTTATTATGCCGGGAGTAGGAAGAATTACGTATGACTAATTGAAAAAGACTCATTGTATGGTTTGTATTAAAATGAACCCTATGTTTGCATACAACTAATATTCTCTTAAAGAACAAGGCTTAGAAAGGTAGGATTTGATAAAACTTAGATTTTAGTTATAAAGTTAAGGTTTTTTCTTGTATAATATAACTTTTAAGAATTAATTATATCAAATTCATTTGTGATTATATCAAAATATAAGAACAATTTATATTCATGCGCATCTTATTTTCCCAACAAAATATTATATAAATGACAAAACTATACTTTTTTTTTAAAAGGGTGATTGATTAAAAATATCCAACATCACCTATAAAAGAAGTTGGTAGTGAAATGAAAATGACGGAACATAAATAGTAGCAACAACTAAACGAGCATACTGCTCAATATTTTTTTTTATCTACAAATAACTAATTACATTAAATAAAATAAGACAATTACAAAATTTCCAACATATATACATAAAAAAACTAAATGTTTATAATTCAACAAGATATTATCTCAAAAGCTTATACGTATATTTTGCAACTTATGAATGAAATGACTTAAACATAACTAAAAGTCCAAAACATCACATCATCATGCATCAACTAACAAAAAAAAAACTAAAACCAGAAGTTATCTAGAATATTTAGTTTCCTTGATAATTTACGCTGTGATAACCAACATCCAAAAAATATAAAACTCATATCAGTACAAGAAAATCATTAAATAAAAACTAATTTTAAATACTAGAATATTTAGTAACTGTTTGACTAAATTAGTAACCATTTTATAAACTAAAAGAATTATAGGTATCTAAAGTAATTTCTATTATTAATTAAAATTTATAAATAGTTTTTAAATTGGTATCTAACCTTTAGCTACTTATTACTATTTTATATTCTAAATTAGTCTCTGTTAGTTTTTTAGAAACTATTTTATAAATTTTTATTAATAATAGAAACCACTTTAGATACTAATAATTTTTTTAGTCTCTAATTTAGTTAATATAGTGACTAATTGTTTTTGGTCTGTAAATTTGATTTCTATTTAATGATTTTCTTGTAGTGGATGCTCAATACTTTAACTGAACATATTAGCAATTCTAACTTGTACTTAGGTTTATTGTGACTTAGGGTTTAGGTTCTTTATGGATGAGCATTACCCAACGACAACAACAACTCAAGTCACAACCACCCATACAACGTTGTTTGATGAAATGCCGAATTGGAGTTGTTGGTGAGATTTAGAGTCAAAGGAATAAGCTCATTTTTTAAAGGTGTAGTGATTGATCATTCTGAATTTTCACTTTGGTCCAACTAAAGGTATGGTCTTGGGTTACTTCTAAAATTGTCTTTGTTTGCTTTTCTTATTCAGATTGGTGCCTTGATCATTTGGCATGTTGGGATGAGGTGTTAGTCTCTTCCTGAACTTGTTTTTTCGGTCTTTGTGTGCCTTTGTTCTAGTTGTTGTCCTAGTAGGAAGTTAGTGACAAAATCTCTAAGAAAAGTGTTGTTTATTTATGTGCAATTTTGTATAAGGGTTGGATCACTTCTTAGTGATTCTTATTTATTTATTTTATTTTATATATGTTGCTGATAAAAAAAATCATACAAATCGATAGTTGAATATATCAAATATCACCTAGGTCAACAATATGGTTCAACTTAACTAATTATATAAAAAAAAATTAATGTTTACAAAACTTAATTATTATTTTCGTTTAGATTTTAAAAATTAAATTAATTCTAAATAAATAAAAAAATCAACTTAATTAAACTATTAATTATGATATTGAAAAGATGTATTTTTAAATAAGATATTAACTAATAATAGTTTAAATAGTTTAATAATAATTTCAAATAAACTAGTTTGATTAGATTCTTTAGTAGCTCAGTCTAATTTATATAGACAACTGTATAATTTAGTTCTATTAAATAAATTTTACAATTTAATTTAATTTTACAATGATTTAATTTAATTTATGTATTATGTCTACGAGTTATCAAAGACTGAAAACTGTGAATTGTTTGATACATTTTTTTAATTTTCTTAAGTCACTTTTTAAGTTTAGGATTTCAATTTTTAATCTATTTTAGCCAGTCTATATAAAAAATAAAATATATTACAAATGACTCAAAATAAGTCGAAATGAAATCTCTTTTTTGATAAGTAGTATTATGAGATTAATTACTTTGTACATGATATAATTTTTCAAACACTTTCCACAAAATGCGAATTATTTAAAATATTTGAACGTATCTTCACCCCAACCTATTGCATGTTTTGTTAAATTTTCAATTATATGTATTTTGTTATAAAATTTTCATATTTTTATCTTTTCATAGTTTTACCATAAAAGTTTAAGATTATAAATAAATTTATTTGAAATTATGTGTAGATTCTAATTTTTTTGAACTATTTTCTTTTAATTCACCCAAAACCCTTATTTGTCCGTCTCAGCGTGTTTCTACATGCATGGAGGTCTGTGATTTTGTTAGTTATTTATGCTTTTATTTTAAAAGTTTTAAGACTGAAGTAAAATTATAATCATTATGTTAAGTTTTATTTTTAAGTTTAACATTTTCAAAGATGTTTAGGTATGGTTAAAAAATTAAACAAACAAATTATGTAGAAGTTAAAAAGTTAGTCTTATATTATTACCAGTAAATTTATATTTTATCAGTTTATTTGTGGCAAATCGAGGGTAGTTTTTGGTTATTTTATTCATATAAATATTTCATTTCACTTACATTTCTAATTTCTAATTTTTATATGTTATTAAATCTAAGAGTATAACATATTTTATCAGTGTTTCGGTTAAGTGTGGAATAATTTTTTTAAAAGGAAAAACTTAATTTAAATAATTAAAAAGCGTGAAAAATAAATACGAATAATTAAAATAAGAGAAATAAAGTTCGTACTTAAAATGGAATTTGAAAAATAATGTGGAACTAAATATTAATTCTCGTCTGATATTCTAGTACACGTTTTTCAAGCCGGACTCCACGTTATTACTTAGTCAAAAAAATTCTAGAATTTCAATGATGTACATTTTAAATTAATTTTAGAATTTAGGTCTCTCTAGCTTCTTGTTGAATCTTATTTATTTTCATATCTTGTTAAATCTTATTTATTTTCATATCTTGTTAAATCAGCACCCAACCCATTACCAAAAGTTTTGTTTTCTACACTTTCAACTACATCTTTCTTTGAACTATGTGCTAACTGGTAAGATGAATTAAATGTATACGATTAAAGGACCAATATTCTTCACACAAAAGATTACTAACTTCATTCAATGAAAAAAAGAAACATCATTAAAAAATAATGAACTCTTATTATAATTAGTCAACACCCGTTAAAATCAGAGCAAAAACAGTTCAGCATTAAATGTTTTGTAAGATAATGAAGACAAATTAAAATATTAAAATTAAACCTAAATTGTTATCCTAATTTATTAATATCTCTACTTCTATATTGATATATTTTGTATTCTTTAAAATATCATATAACGTTAACCACATGAATTTAAATACTGTTATAAATGTATACATATCAACCCTATTGATTACGTAGCAGCGACAACCAACTTGCCCAAATTAATAAATGTCCTTAAGCAAACTATAGTTTAAAATATTTCCCTTTTTGGACCACAGTTCAATCATTAATCGTGACAAACATGTTAGGAAGTGATTCATTTCAGTTTATGCTTAACAGAAAAGAACGTTAGTTACACGACAAGGCAAGCACAAATGCATCTTTGCCTAACTGAAAACAATTTGGTTTGAGTAAAGAAAAAGTATGATACTTATATTTTTAATTAAAAAAATTATAATTATAAACTGATTTTGAGTGTCAATACGTCTGTATTAAAATACAAATTTATATTTTGATAATTAAATACCACTTGACAAGAGACAACTATTTAATAATGAAAATGTTATAATTATAGAGTGGTTTGGGATGTTAATATATTAGTATTCACCATTACATAGACTTGGAAGCTAGCTAGCACAGACACTAAACTTTGAATCTATATAGCACAGACATTGATATGACATGAACACAGACATGGAAATACGTAAAATCTCTAAAATTTAGGATAAAGAGACACAAATCTATATATTATATAATTATGAATTATATAAATTGACAATAAAGATTTATGTGCACAAGTATATTTCAAATTTTTTTTTAAAGCAGAAAAATATTTTTTATAACTGGTTTACGAATATTTATTTTTCAACTTTATATTGATAAAATTAATGTGGACCTCATAAATATGTGTACTTATATTTCATCACCCAAATAGGTAAGGTAAAATAATCTATATTAGGTTAGATTTTGTACATTTAATCTAGATTTGACCGGTTTACATATAATAATATAAGTTTTAAGTTTGATTTTCATTATACATAAAAAAAAAACTTTTTTGTCCATGATAAAATTAAAACAATAAGCAACACGATTTTTAATATGCTAAAAATAGAAATAAATTATTTAATTAATCTATATATAGTTTTTTTATTTAGATAAACAATAAATGTTTTGTTGAAATTTGTACTTCAAATAATCTAATTATCTCATTTAACATGTTATTTATTATGTTAGTTGTATTAATTATTTTATATTATGTTACTAATTTCAGCTCTAAGCTAACTATAAATTAAACAAAACAGTGAAAAATATCAGAAATTTTAAAAAAACAGCAATTCCAACGACTAAAATAAAATATAAAAAAAAAAATCATATTTGCAAACACTTAAATCCTATTTACGCCTACTAGCCCAAAACACTTAAATCAAGAGCCCATAAATGCAATGGGCAAAGCCCAACTAAATAATGAAAGACCAAAAAAAAAGTAGGGGCATATTTGGGCAGCTTCCATGATGAAAGTAAAGCATCACAGAATTTAGACAAACCAATAACACCAAAACAAAACAATGACAGTAAAATAAAAATAATAATAAGAAAAAATCAACCAATCCTTAATGATGTGAACTACATTTGGTAAAGTTTTTTAATATTTTATCGATAAAAAAATAGGTACAGTAAAAAAAGTTCTTTACTTTGTTATGCAACTAGTACTCTGACACGTGGATTTATTTCTAAAAAATATAATATATTTATTATATAAATTTGATTTGAGAAAAATAGAAGAATTTAAAATAATAACAAATAATCTATACCCAATACAAAGGAGATTCTTCATTATAATTATTTTTTTTTATACTTTTTCATATTTTTTTATCTATTAATATTTTATTTTAATTATTTTATCATTTTATAATTATTTAAATTTAAAATTAGAAAAAGAGTTATTAAATTTGAGATAACTGTTTGAAATTTGTGCACTAAATTTATTATTTGAATGAATTAGTCAAATTAAATTTTGAAAGTTACTTTAATTATTTTAAAATTTAATAGGAATTTAATTAAAATTTCATAAATATCTTATCAATGTAATTTATTTTTTTATAAAATTAATAAATTTAAATTTTGATTTTATTAATATTAATGGTTAAATTACATGATTTTTTCTTTAAAATCTAGAGAATTTGGATCCTATATAATATTTAGGATATGTCAATAATATAAATAAAGGATAAATTATATGTAAATTAATATTTAAAATTAAATTAAATATTATTATTCGTATATTTATATTAAAAATATAAATTTATAATTTATTTTAATAAATACGAAATAGTATATCTATATATAAAAATATTATTCTTTATAACTGATTTTAAGAATGATATTATAATTTTGTTTTGTTTTGAAAACGGATTTTCCAATTGTTAAGTATGTGTAAAACAAAATTATATAAATAAATATATATAAATTATTTAGCTGTTTTTTTTCTTTTACCGAAGATTTTTGTCTCACTAAACTATTTTTCTTATTTTTTTTTCTACTTTCATTACCTACTTTCTATTTATTTCATGTTATAATTTTTATTTTTTTTATGAAAATTAAATAAATTATAATACTTAGCAATCATGATATTTATTTTACTTATCTTTTTTAATCTTGATAAAAACACACAAATAAAAAATAATAATTAAAATTTATAATTTTAAAATTAAAAATATTATGAATGATATGCTTTATACAATTTAATTATGGTTAAATTTAATTACTGAAGATATTTGTTAACAACAAATTTATTTCTTTTGAATAATAGGTATAAAGACATCTCCACTATTAATCTTTATATTTATTTGAGTTTTAAAAAAAATTAATTTATAAATATATGTGTGTACGGTCCAAGTATTTGGAAAAGGTCAGATCCGTGTTTGGGTCCAAGTGGTGGGCCGTGAACTTGGGCCAAATGTTGGTAAGCCCATAAAAGATAATTAAGATAAAAAAATATTTTATCTGTTGTGATATTCTGAAGATGAAAGATATAATTGTTATCATTTAAATTTGTTAACATATTATTCTGAAGATGAAAAATATAATTGTTATTGTTTAAATTTGTTATCATATTATTTTGAAGATAAAGAGATATTTTATCTTTTGTGATAATATGCAAGTTAATTATATATTAACTAACACATGCTAGTTACGTAATAATTAATAGTTGTTGAGAATAAAATAGGAACACCCAAAAATAATGGTGAACATGTTAAACATAATGTTTTTCTGTTCTTCGATTGAGATTACATTATCGTTAGAGTTTGTTGTTAACTAAAAGGGGCTGAGACCCCTGATAAAGAGATGTTGGTTTTACTAAGACTGAAACTGATTTGATATCTCTAGTGCTCTCACTGACTTGATCGTCAGAGTGTTATCAATAAGTATAATTTCTTCTATCAACGGAGCCAAGTGTCAGACTTGTCAAAAAGACAAATCAAAAGCGAAGCCCTGCATCCAATCCACCTGAGATCAACGACATCCAATTTATTCGAGATCAACCAACAAGAAATATATATATATATATATATATATATATATATAAATTGATATTTAAAATATACAAATACACATAAAACTATGTTTTATTTAAATAAATATAAATATATATAATAATAACAAATAAACACAAACATTTAAAATAATTATAAATTTATACTTATTTTATTCAAATTTTAATATTATATATATATATAAATACTAAAAATTATCATTATCTTATTTTTGAATATGATAATAATAATATAATGATACATATTCATTATGTAACATTGTCACATTATTATTCATAATGATCAACTTCTAATTGTACCCACTGGTAATAACTAACAAAATAACATTTTCGACTAATTTTTAGATGAAAAGTGACTAACTTATTTGATTAATCAATAATATTTTTTTGAAAGTTTTTTCCAATTAAAAGTCTTAAACAATAATTAAAAATTAAATTGCTTTATTCAAAATTAAATAATGTAAAATTGAAACAATTGAAAGTTCGTTAGTTTTGAATTTTCTAAAGATCGTATTCTTTTATGAAAAATAAGGTACGAGTATCGATGAAAAAGTAGTGAAAAATAAATAAAAGTACTGTTACCGTTAGTTTAGAGAGAAAAAGAAGTTAACAAGTATCAATTTGGATAAACCAAATATGCAAGCATTAAATTTATTATAAATATCTTTATGTTTATTCATGTAAAAAACCTCAAACTTAATATTAATTGACGTTAATAAGAGATTTTTTCAATGTGGGTGTTCGTGTTACTTTGGCTGGTATTGGGTATTGAAGAAAGAGAGAAAGAAATTTTCCAGATAAAAAATATTCCTTTATAGTAAATATATGTTTTTAGAATAACGAAAACATAATTTAACCAAAGTAAAAAAAGAAACTACTTGTGGACCATTTTACTTAACTGAAGTTCCTTCACTCTCCATCTCCCTACTCGAGCATTCCAATTCCCATCCTCTTTAGAACCGCGTTTCCTATGGCATCGTTTTGCATAAACACCCCGTTACGTTCCAATCCAGACATGTAATTCCTCACTTCCACACGTATCATATCTTGCATCACCTTCAACAACTCTTCGCTCAACAACTGCTCCGAACCGTTCGTCCCAGGCCCAGGCCCAGGCCCATTGCTAGCTCCATTGCACGAATTGGATCCAGGTAGAGACAGACTCAGTAACGTGGCGATATCAGTTGCAGAAGAAGACGCAGTTTCCGCAAGCAGGGTAGAGGGCACGAGGCTCACGCTTACGCTCCCAGCAAGAGGTTGGTAAATAGGGTTTGGAGAAGTAGCGGGTAAACCCGAATCGCTCAAATCGGATCCGGATGGGCTATCCGAACCACTGGCGACTCTTTTCAGAGGCCGAGGGTCGGAGGGAGGTTCGGAGCACTTCCTCTTTAGTGTGGAATTCCAATGGTTCTTGATGGCGTTGTCGGTGCGGCCGTTGAGGAAGCGAGCGATGGTGGCCCACTTGTTCCCGAACCTGGCGTGCGCCTTCACGATCGTTTCGTCTTCCTTCGCCGTAAAAGGCCGGTGCTCAACCTCGGGCGACAGCTGATTGCACCACCGCAACCGACACGATTTCCCAGAGCGACCTGGAATGGATTTGCTTATGAGGGACCAGTTTCTGGGCCCGTAAATCTGAACGAACCTCCGCAAGGCTTCGTCCTCTTCGGGACTCCATGGCCCTTTTATCCGATCCATGTCCTTCGCCGAAGCCATGGAATTAATAATTTTTCAGCTGTAAATTAGTATAATAATGAATATGAATAAGTACAAAAATGATGGGAAGGGGACAAAGGAGGTTGGCAGAGGGAGGGGGAGGGGATATATATAGAGAGAGACGGGGAGAGAAAGAAAAATGCGAAAGTGATAAGGATGAGTTGTGGAACCGGTGGAGATAACCGGTTACAGCAGTTAGGAGCGATGTGTTTATCCTGACGAGGTAGTTACTAGCATACAGCTGTCAAACTGACACCTGTCCAATGAGAAATTGTCGTTGTTACACGTATGTATGTGTCCCTCACTCACGCTCTGGGCGCGCCCATTATGGCTGCGGTTGAGTCCCCCAACAAAATTACAAATCAAACACTTTGTGCCAACCCTACTCTGTGATGCGTGTTTGGGACCAAATCCTAGCCAACCCAACAAACGGATAACTTCCACTTGTTCCTAGATGTTACTGCCTTTCAAATGTTTCACGTACCTGTTTGCAATTCTAATAAATACCTAAGTTGTTCCACGAAAATAAATACCATTGTGAAGTATCAATAATTGTTTTTATTCTTTAAAATGAGACCTAAAGTTATTGTTTTTTAGAAGATTACGTAACATTATAATGTCAGATTTTGAGTATTCCAACTGAACGTGATTTAATAATATAAAATTTGTATTGATTAATTAGAAAATTGAAAACTATATTATGAAACTTATAAAAAGTCTGATCGGATATTGGTAAACATTAAAAAATACAAGGTTTTGTCCTTACAAATAAGAATTGTTTACTGTTGGTTTCATCATCAAGAAAGAATATGATAAAAACATAGAAAAAAAAAGAAAAATAGAAAAAACTAAAGTTCATAAATGTAAATGTCTATCTATATTATTATTAAATGTATGGAGTGTGAGAATCATATATGGTAAAATTCTTATGATATATATTATTGTTCATTATTATAGTTTTACATGTGGTGTGGTTGGTTAAATTTATGAATATCCATGAATGACCTTTTTTCAAATTTTATGAAGCATAATTTTAAAATTATGAATATTATAAAGATAATATTATTTGAGGATAAATTTTAAGGTTTATATTTTATCATTTTATTTCTATTGTATTATAAATTGATTTTAAATTAAAATAAAAAAATTTCAGTCTCATACTACATATAAATCATGAATTTTGTTTGTTTTATTTGAATGCAAGTAGACAAAGTTTCGACAAATAAAAGTAATGCCATAAATATATATATTTGTATATTTTGTTGGTGAACGATATTATTTTTGAAATTAATTGTATGATTAATTTTTAATCAAATCTTTATGTTTTATTTTAATTCCAAAGTTCATGAATGATATTATTTATGAAATTATTTGTATGATAGATTTGTAATCACCAAAGTGATAAATATTTGTTTTATTTAATTGCAAATTAGTGATGAATTTTATTTCAGTTAATATATTATTTATGAAGTTAGTTGTATGATAGATTTGTAATCGTCAAAGTAATCAATTTTTTATGTTTTATTTAATTCCAAATTTACCTATAGAATTGACGCTAAATTGTTTTTTTATGGGTTAATTGAAATTCATTATTATAAGGCATTTGTGGGTTACCCAAAGGTTGAATAGTTGTCTTTATAATTAATGAATATGATTGTTGGTAGTGAGTATGTGTCAGGAGATCATTAATATGCATAGAATGTTTGTTTGTTATCTAAATTTGTATTGTATGTTTAGTTTATGACTCAAAGTATTAATGCTAAGCATGTGTTAATTGAAGTATATGTTCCTTTGTATTTACATATGCATGTTAAGTTTGTTCCAAACTTTAATGGATTGAATTTTTCAAATTAGAGTGAACAAGTCTAATTTTACTTAGGTGTGTTGGATCTTGATTTGGCGTTTGAAGTTGAGAAACATGTTGCTATTATTGATGCTAGCAACATTGAAGAGAAAGTTCATTATAGGGTTTGGAAAATGTCAAACAAACTTAGCATGATGTTTATGTGAATGTGTGAGCATAACAAGTAATATTAAGTTTACAAAAGAATTTATGAGATTTGTAGAAGGACACTCCCAAACTACTGAGTGTCTTACGAGGACATTAATGAGTACCTTAACTATCATGAAATTTGATAGTTCTCGTATTATGCATGAACATGTCATTGAGATGACGAATATTGCAACAAGACTTACGTATCTTGAAATGATAATGGATAAAGTTTTTGTTGTGCAGTTCATCTTGAACTTGTTACCGTTTGAGTATGATCATTTTCAAATGAACTATAATACCATGAAATACAAATAGAATGTGCATGACTTGCACAATATGTTAGTTCAAGAAGAGACCAGACTTAAGAATCAAGTCAATCACTCCATTCATTATGTGAATAATCAGGGAACTGAAAAGAAAGTTTGTGAGAAACATGGAAAGACTAAAGGATCATCAAAGATTAACGAGTCATCTACTAAAATCCAAAAGAAATATGACAAATGTCATTTATGTGGAAAATTTAAACATTTTCATATGGACTGCCCTAAACGCAAAGCTTGATTTGAAAAGAAAGGTGAGCATAATGCTCATGTATGTTTTGAATCAAACTTAATTGAAGTTTGATATAATACTTGGTGGATTGATTTTGGATGTACAACTCATGTTTCTAATATGATGCAATGATTCATTTCAAACTGAATGAGGTGTTTGCCTTCATGGGGAGTTGAGTGAAGGTTCTAATGAAAATTGTCGAGACTTATCGTTTAATCATTGACACTGGATTTCATTTATAGAGTTGTTTGATACTTTTTAAGACCTTGTATTTTTAGGAATTTAGTTTCTTTGTCTAAACTTGATGTTGTTGGATAGTCTTTTAATGTTGGGAATGGTTCTTTCAGTTTGTATAAGCGTACTTTGGTTGGATCTGTTACATTTTATTATGATTTATATAAATTGAATCTAGATAATTTATAGACCTTGCATCATAATGTTGACACTAAACGTAATTTAGTGAATGAATGTTCTACTTAGTTGTTGCATAAGTGCTTGGGACACATTTCAAAAGAAATGGTGCAAAAATCAGTAAAGAATGAAATACTTCTGAATTTAGATTTTACTGATCTGAATGCATGTGTCGATTGTACTTAAAACAAACAAACAAAACACACAAAGAAATGAACTACAAGAAGCACTCAACTTCTTGAAATTGTACACACAGATATATGTGGACCTCATAAAGTAAATTACTTCATTAAAGAAAGGTATTTTATTATCTTTATTGATGATTTTTTTACGTTGTGGTTATGTCTATCTACTACATGAGAAATCTCAAGTAGTGAATGTCTTGAAAATTTATATAAATGAATTGGAAAGGCAATTAGACAGAAAGGTGAAAACTTGTCAGGTCAGATAGAAGTGGTGAATATTACAGAAGGTATGATGAAAATGGATAACACACGGATCCATTTGCTAACTTGAGAATGAGGTATTTATGCTCAATTCATAATGTCAAGTACACTAGAACAAAATAGTACGTTAGTAAGATAAGATGTATTTGTTAAACATGATTTTAGTAAGGCAATTCAAAAACATCTTTTTCATTTATTATTGCTAATAAATTACTTAAACTTATATGCCTATGCCATTTTCTATTTTTTCTCAAGCAAAATATAATAGATAGATGAATAGTAATTAGTACAACCCGAATGCAACAACAATATTTTAATGTGCAGGAGTTAGCCTGGAAGAACAAAACTTTAAACAATTAAAATCTCAATAGTTTACTTGTGACAACTTTGCGTGGCGATGACCATATGTGTTGATTATGCATTTTAGTTAAGAGTGAAATAGAAAAATTTATAAAAGTAAAGAAAGAGTTAATAAAGAGAGGAAAATAAAAAAGAGAACTAAAAAAAATAGTAAAGTTATTATTTTTTAAAGTAATTATATTATTAACATTTAAATAAATTATAATATATAAATATTATATTTTATGTAATACAATTTATATAATTAAAATAAAAGTAATTTATACATTAACTAAATGATTTAAACATTTTAGAATATTAAATCATTATAAAGAAAATTAATATATCACAATGAGATATTATATCACTAAATTACATTACTAGCACTATTATTATTATATATTAAAATTATATTTTATATAAAATATTTATTTTTATATTTTCTATTGAAACTTATATACATTAAACATTAAATATGAACTATAACTGACGTTTCACTTAAGCTGATATCTCATAATTTAACAATCAGTTTCATCACATAACAAATTATTATAAAAATTTATTAAAAAATTTAAATTAATAAAAGACATAAGTGAATCAAACCACTTAAATCTAATTTTTTTATCAATCTCAAAATTAATTAGTTTATTTACAAAAAGTATGTAAAACTTTGAAATCCATATATCCATAATTTTGGCATACAAGTCATTATGAATACCTAAACAAGAGACTCTAATATAATCCATCTTAAAAATATTACCTCAAGCACATTACCAGCACATCCTTTATCAAACCTTTATCAGTCTCATCCGAAAAAAAAGTGGATCATAATTTAAAATAAAGAAGTATAATTAATTCAGTAAAAAATAAAAATTAATTTAAAATCATGTCATTTTAAGTTTATAATTCGATTAAATAAATTTTTTAATATTTTTATAAGTAAAATACCCATACAATTTATTTTTGGTTTATACTATACTATGAACCATTTGTTTAATATTTAAAACTTTATAAATAAATTAACATATTAAAAATATTGTAGAGTCTCGGTAAATTTTAATTATATTAATAAACAAAAATAAAAGTAAATTAGTATATAAACGTTTACATATATTAAATTAAAAACAATTTGTTTAAAATATTAATTTAACAAAATTAAATTTAATGGATGAGATTAATGGAGTCCCAATTATAAATGTAATCTGTAACAAATGCAGTTTACAAAATTTAAAACTATTTGAAATATTTAGCTAAAACCTAATTGTATTGATTAAAGCAATTAGACATATGATAGTCAAATATAAAAAAAATGTTAGTAATCTAAATTAATTAATAATTTTAATATTAAATTTAATTAAATATTTTTTTTTTTGGAAAATCATTGGTGGAGTTCGAATTGGAAAAGAAAATAATACTACTTTGGTTAAATATATATTTATAATTAAAAAATTATTAACTTATTAACTTATGCAATAATAAAATATATCGCACACAACGTAACATATGATAATTAATAGCTCATTAATTTCGATTCCTAGCCAAATTTCTTTTAAGTTCAAAATACCAGTTAATTATTTTTCTAATAACTATTTGGTAATATCAAGGGAAATATTTTTTAATAAATTTACATTCCTTTTTAATATATTATTGGGAATTAACATAAATTTTCTTTCTTTTCATTTATTATATAATTATTAGTTACGAATTAGCGATGAATTATCTTTTAGTTAAAGATATTTGAATTTTGCGATGAAAAAGTAGCACATTAGTCAACTCATAGTTAATTGACGAAAAATATTTTTTGTTGTTAAATTTTGAACAACCAACTACTACATATCATTAAATATAATATAAGTAAAAATAATTAATTATTATATTAATTAAATTAAATATTATTTTATAAACTAAAAAAATATTAATATATTAAATTAGTTTATACTATTAATAAAATTTATAAATTAATTTTAAGTTGATATTTAATTTTATTAATAATAAAAACTAATTTAGATATCAATAATTTTTTAGTTTTTATAATAATATCTAATTTAGTCAATATAGTAATTAGTTACTTTTTGTTTCTAAAATTATTTTTTATTTGATGATTTTCTTATAGTCAATTAGTAAATCTTTTGTGATGTGCGTTATTTATACTACTAATTGTTTATTAAATGTTATTGGATATTATGTTTTTATATTCTTTATCACATTAAGTGTTTATTAAATGAGATCAAAAGATAAAAAATCAAACAAATTTATATCATGTTTCTTACACTCTTTATTGTATAAAATATTGATTAAATGTGTTCAAACAACAAAAAGACTAAATAGAGATATATCACACCTCTTATCATTCAATCTGTTTCGTTAAAAAACTATATTGAGTCAAACCTTAAGGGATAAATAAAAGTGTATGAAAGCTTTAAAGTATATTTAACTTTCGTAAAATCACGAGTTTTTGTGTGTTCCATGTTTGAGATATAGACAATCATCAAATGCTTACAAATGATATGCACATTTTTTAATTACTTCACATACTTGATAAGGCTTGTTTTGATTTGATTGTGCTCTCATCAATACATAATGGAAAATGTGAAATTTCTATGTCGACATATTTTAATGTAACTTACCTTTTTATTGCTTCTATTTGAAACTAAGTTTTCTCCAAGATTTGATGAACTATGTTGAGGTAGACAACATCTGTGTCAAACACTTGCTATGAAAATATTGTATTTTGTATAATGATTCTCCAATTTTTAGTAGGGACATGACATTTGTTTGAAATACTAAGAAAAATGTGATTTCATTGGTTATGGATTCGGGTCTTTTGTGATAAGATCATAACATACTAAGAAGCTCATATATCCACAATCTTTTTGTTTCACTCAATTTTCTCTTAAAGTCTTGTAGAATGATATTGTTACATCTTAAAGTTACCCATAAGTGATGCAAAGACTTGTTAATATCTAATTTGGTGCAATATTTATTAACTTGTTCACTTGAAAATTAAGTTTTATTATCTTCAATCAAAATATATAGTACATCTAAATAACATATGATGAATTTCGAAATGAATTATTTAACTTTTTTTTTTACAAAATTAAGATGAGTGGTTCTACACTTCAATCCATTTAGTAAAGTACTAAATGATGATTTCATAAATTTGAATTGTTGCATGTAATTTACAATAGGAGAAGAAACTCAACTCTCCATTTTTTGAATGATCACAAAGTAATTGTAAAATAAAGTGACTTACATGGTGCTACATGACATTGATATCTATTACATTTATTCACAAATTGCATAGAGTAGTGAATGAGCATAGAGAAAAAATAACTAATTCATAATATTTTGCCAGTTATCACTATTTCACCTATGTGACTCCCACAAACTATTTCGTGTATCTTTGTGATTATGTGATTAACTTGCATTTACAAGAAGAATGAGAAACTACATTTTTATAATTGTCCATTAAAAATAATAAACATTTGTTAACTTTCAATAATTCTCTAAACCCATAACATTAGTACTTATTATCAATATGTGGTCCTATTTTTATAGTCACACTAGGTTTAATAGTTTTTCTAAAATTTTCTTACATGATATTAACAATATCATTCTAAAATCTACTTTAGCAAAGTGAATTATAATCTTACCTCTTTCTTTCTCAAAATATAGTAATTATATTTATCACTAATTATTTTCTCATATAAAGAGATAAGCATATTTTTTGTTTTCTATATTTTCCTAGATACTCTTATGGCATCTTCATAGCATGACTCATACATAAAGTCATAAGTTTAAGACTAGCATCTTATAAAATCCTTGCATGGAAGTATGCACATGATAATAAATTTAAGGTTCTGGGCCATAAAAATAAAAAATTACTTTTTGACATAATCTTTATTTTTAGCTTTTGGGCATCTGATGTGCCTATTCCTCTTTTCAGTTTAAGTTTGCCTCTTTCTTCCTACACCCCATACCTTCTTCTTGTGTCACCCCATACATAATCCGAAAGATGTTTTTGGATCTGGAAGTGTTTTTTAGATTTATAAAATTCATAACTCTTTTTTAGATTTGAAATAAGCATATGGATTATGTAATCCGGATTACATAATCTGGAAGTCAATCTTATATTTAGAAAAGACTTTTAGATTATGTAATCCGGAAGCTAATTACACATCTAAAAAAAAGACTTCTGGATTTTGAATTACATAATTTAAAAGCTAATTTTGGATTTAGAAAAAGACTTCTGAATTATTTAATTCGAAATATTAAAAAAGCGTATTTTTGGAATAAAAAAAAATTACGGGAATGGCACAAGAAAGTATGGAGGTGCAGGAAGAAGCCGCCTTAAGTTTTAGTTTTCTGTTTAGTTTCTGTTGCTGTGTTTTCTTTTTGCACCGTCTATGTATTTATGTCCCTCTTTGGGGTTTTTGTGTTACTCATTTTTTATAATACATTTTCAGTTTCTTATCTTCCCAGGAATGCTTTCTTCTCTCTTGTTCTGTTCCACTTCAATATTCAAGCCTTTTCTCATTGCTTATGCAGATGCACAGTTGCACAAAGCCTTGTTTAATTTTTTCTGATACATTTTACAATAAAGGCAACTTTTATTTCATAGAAATATTTTAGATTGAAGTATAAATTATATATCAATAAACGAGATCTTATAAAAGTCTTGTATTAGAAGAAAAAGTACTTATGAAATCTTAAAAATAATATGATATAATGAGGAAAAAAACCAAATAAAAGCATATGCTATGATCTATGCAATTAAGATATTCTTTTATGTATTGATAGTCCCACATCATTAATAAAAAATGTAATTATATATGAAATAGAATTTTCTCTCTTTTCACATTTTTGTCATAATAAATAATATAGAGTGTCCCTTATAATTAAACTTAGATTTAATTTTTCAACTTATTTTTTTTTTTTCAAATTAAACAACGCAAAACACGTGGGGTAAGTGGATCAAATGATTTACGCGTGAATTAGAAAGAAAAAACACCTCTTTAACAGTACATCTTTTGCATCTTAATCATTATATAACTGATACTGTTTTCATAAAAGTAATTAACGGTACAATTTCTTTTTCAAAATAAAATGTATTTTTTTAAAATTTGTATAAACTTTTTTTTTATTAATAAAACACAATGTGAGAAAACAGAAACGAGACAATTTTACAACTTCTAAATCTAGCAAACAACGAAATAACATCATTCATTTAACATGTAGTATAAGTTCAACAAATTAACAATTTTTCACAGACTATAAATATCCTGATATTATTTTTAGAAATTAATTTTAAATTTAATTCAATTTTATAAAATTAACTTATAAGGTTAAATTTAACCTATTTATATAATAAAAATATCTTTGTATATTTAATTGATATGCGATTTAACAAGATTACTTTAAAAAAAAAATACAAATATTTTAAATATAAAAATAGTAATAAATATGAAAAAATTATTTAAAATAATTATCTATTTATAGTTCTTCTTGTCTATAATGTTAGGGCTATATTAAAATAGTCTATATTTATGAGATATAAATAGATGTTTATAATAATAATTAATTGTTTAAAAACTACTTAAATGATATGCTATTGACTTTTATCTGACTTTAATTGTGATATATGAAAATCAAGATAATTATACATAACAATAATTTATTTAAAACAATTAACGAGGATTTAAAATATTTTAATCCGAATTATCTTATAGAAAATAAATTTGAACCTTTAACAATGATCGTTTCATGTCTAACCTAACCTAGATATTTAGAAAAATCATAAACTTAGATCTTGTTATGAACATATTTTGTGTCCGAACCAAAATATTGCTAACCTCGTATAGTAATTATTATATTCCTGTGTCCGTCAGAAAGATGTGTAACCGCATTATCCAAGTTTAACTTTAAGCGATGCATGGAAGACTTATTTTGACGCAGTCGTTTCACGTTGTAATTAAGTTATTTATATAATGAAATAATATAAATTATTAAATAATAAGCAGGGACAGTGACAGATGAAGTGTGAAACATTTTCCTTTAAATATATAGTTGTAAAGTGGAGAAAGAGGTGCTCCGTCAGAGAACATGCCTTCCTTGCCATTATCGCTATTGCTGCTATTCCTCATTCAAGCATGCCCAGTGAGGCCACAAGGCTACGATAGGAACATATTCATATTAGCGGGTCAAAGCAACATGGCGGGTCGAGGCGGCGTAGTCAACCACACGGCCACGGGGGTCACCACATGGGACGCCGTCGTTCCACCACAGTCCCGGCCCAACCCCTCCATTTGGAAGCTCGACGCGCATCTCACGTGGGTGGAGGCGCGTGAGCCGCTCCACGCGGACATCGATTATAAGAAGACGAACGGGGTGGGTCCAGGAATGGCATTCGCGAACGCGGTGTTGGAAAAACACCCAGAATTGGGTGTAATCGGTTTGGTCCCCTGCGCGATTGGTGGCACCGTCATAAGCGAGTGGGAACGAGGAAGAGAGCTTTACAGTGAGATGATAAAGCGCGGGAAGGCGTCGGTGCGTGACGGCGGCGTCATTCGTGCCTTGCTTTGGTACCAGGGGGAAACCGATACGGTGAATCTACAGGATGCACAATTGTACGAACGAAGACTCCACAAGTTTTTCTTGGATGTTCGTGACGATCTACAGTCTCCGTTGCTTCCTATTATCCAGGTTTTCTTTTTCGATTATTTCTTCAAACCATTATTTTCCTCCATCGCATATTCATTAAACTCTGGTAGATTTGTTTTACTTTCGCCTTCTGTTAGTTGATTACATGCTTTCAAGACAAAGTAGTTGTTGCTCTATATGTTTTTTCATCACCTCATTTAATTCGGAGTGAAGCAACATCCACCAGCGTTTACGTATGTCGGAACAAATAGAAAAAAACTGAAATGGCCTTACATAATATTATTATATCTTTAGCTACAGACTGGGATAGAGGAATCTTCCTTTTTTAGGTAACTCTCAATACCAACTATATGCTGTATTAGATTTCAAATCTTGGATATCCCATATATAATAAAATCATTTTAATTAATATTTTTTTTTATTATCTTCCTTCTTTATAAAAAGTTCTATAAATATTGATATTTAATTATAGTATCTGTGTTATCATTTTACATCGTTTAACAACTCTTTGTAATATAGATTTAGAAATCTAATATTTTCAAGTATTTTAGTAGCTCAAATAATTTGGACTATAAATTGTTAGGCATGAGATGACTTTAGACATAAGATGGGTATAGGTGAAGCAAGTAAAGTGGAGTTTGGGGTCGTTGTAAGGGGAAAATATAGGCATTCTGCATGAATGATGTGGACTTACTCCAACCAAGATGACCACTCAACTAATCCCATTTACTAACCAAAATTTTGGTCTTTTTTTTTAATCTTTAGGACCATTTTTTTAATGTCAAACCTAAAACTAAAATAAATTTCAAGAATATCATAATTTATATACACAAACATAAATTTAATTATTGCCATCTTTTAAAATACGAACTTTACTTTGGTAAAACATCATTTACTTGGACTGTGTTCACCGATTGATAGAGGGGAGATATATGTTTTCCCTTTAGGTCTTAAGCAATCGTAGAACATCCGTCAAATGCACAATGTCGTAAATTTTAATTTTTTGCACCTTTAGAACATTTTTTTTTTTTTGCACTGTTTGAGCATTTTTTTTTCTTTTTATACCAAATTACATGACATAGACTCCTTGCTGTTTACAGGAGTTTTACACCTATGATTATGTTCTTAAAAACACTAATTCATACTAATTTTTAAAACAACATATTACATCGATTTTTAATTTTATTTAAAAGCATTATGTTATGTATTTTGTATGAAGGTTACTCTAAACATTAAAAAAGAAAAAATATTGTGTGACCAAATTCCAAAAACAACATGTTAATGTGCTTGTTCTTCTTTTTTATGTTTGGTCCAAATTTTGTAGGTAGCTTTGGCATCTGGATCGGGCCCTTACATAGAGATAGTGAGGCAAGCCCAACTGGGCACTGACCTCCTCAACCTGAGGACTGTGGACGCTCATGGTTTGCCTCTTCAGCCCGATGGGCTACACCTCTCGACTCCGGCCCAGGCCCATCTCGGGCAAATGATGGCTAATGCATTCCTTCAGTTCGTACCTTCTACAAACATAAATTACAATCTGAGCCCAATTCGTAACGAGGCCATAAGGCTTTACAATTTTGCCTTTTCTGTTTACATGCTCCCCTTCTTCATAACACTTCTCGCAATTATTTACAAATCTTTCCTATAGCAGCATTCTTTAATCATTACCATTTTCACCCATAATAGTTATAACACAATCATGTAATTAGACTTCAAAGTCTGCAAAAAAAAAAAAAAAAAACAATTGAGCAGTGTATGAATCATTTAAATTCAAATTAAAGTATGAGTTCTTACTTTAATCTAAAAAATTGCCGTTACTATTATGATAAATCATCTATCGTATAACCCAATTATTCTCTAAATCAATACAATCTCAGTATTGCAACATCCATAATATCAAAGATTTAAGCACGGAGTACATTGAATCCATTGGTGCTTGTGAAGAGATAAAGTATTTATATTTTTATATTTCCGTGTCTTAATTTTATGTGAGATCTTAATAAGACAACTACATAGTCTTTTATTATGTTAAAAGAAAATGGACGCCTCTGTCTATGCCCACAAAATCTTACACACCAACCTATAACAATACAAAAACAATGAAAGAAATATTTCTTTTGTTACTGATTGAGTTATTATGGATGTTGTACTGCTAGGCCCTTAATCGAAAATTTACACCCAAAAATATATATATATAAAAAAGTTAGATATAATATATATAAAATAAATATCATTACGGTAGCAAGGTCCAATGTGATAAAGTCCAAATTAATAGGTGTGTGTTTAAAAAGATATTGGGTACAAAAAGAAATGTCCAAATAGGTTATGAGAGTCCAATAAGAAAACACTATAAATAGGACATCAGTCTAAGAGGTAAGTAGAGTGATTTTTATTTGATAAAATTGATTCTGACTTTGACATCGGAGCGCCTTGCAAGTACACACACCCAACCGTGAGAGGAGACTGAGAGAAGAATCCAAAGGTTCAGTTGATCCCGTCCAGTTTAGGAAGTTTATCAATCTTATGTTCAACATGAAGCAAGAGTGAAGAGCCCCATCCGAGAGTCCAATCTGAAAGCCCAATCCAAAAAATCAACTCATTCTACTTGAAGAGAAAGTTTCTTGACCCTTTGTCTGAAGAAATGGTTATGCAGACTCATGATTACTATATTGATAGGGTTTGTTAAGAGTTGTGAGGCTTATTTACAAATCCAAAAACACATAAAGTATAAATTCAGAATAGGAAAGTTTTGATTAGTGTAGTTACATATTTTAGGGTTTAGGGGTTTTTACTTATTTGTATGCTAAAATTTCAATTCAAAATATACTAAAAAATGTCCAACAACATCAATTTTATAAAAACACAAACTAATAGTTATTGCAGTAAGATACCATCAAACCTTTGATATCAACTCAAAATTTAAAATGTAATTAAGAAAGTATATCCACTGATTTATTCTTAAAATAAGAAAAAATCTGAAGTGAAATAGGTTGATATAAAAATTGTAGTATATGGGGCAGTTGAGTGGTGATGAAAGAAGAAGAAATCCCCACTACCTCTGAAGCGATAACTATAAAAGGGAAAAGTGGGCAAACAGCAACACGCCATCAACGGTCCAACATATTTTATATTCATACATTTTGAATTTCAAACTAAATTTCAAGAATTATGTGAAATCAAATATAGACAGCTGGAGCATGAATCAATATTAACAAAAACAAGTATTTTGTGAGCAGTATCCAAGTTTAGCTTTAGACGTTATGAAATCAGGATAAACATCATATTTTCTTATATTTATTTTATTTTATAAAATTTTGTTTTAGTAAATACTTAATTTGAAACATTAGATAATGCCGCTGCAAATTTATACTAATTTAATATTTGAGATAAAACACTTTAAACCTATGAAATTCAATTATATTTGGTTTAAAAATATATTTTGTGATTAAAAAAAAAAATACAAAAAATAAAAAATAAAATATATATATATATATATATATTTAGTTAAAATTCAGTTATATATATCAACAATATAACTTTATTTCAGTTAAAATTCATCATTCGAGCCTATTTTTTTTAAGAAAATCTGAATAACTCATAATTAACGAATCACGATTTTCTCTTGAAAATGATATAGGATTGAGAAGATTTTTAAACTTAACAATTTAGTTCAACCCTATAAAATCACTTCTTGGGGTGAGATTTGCACCCACTTATATACAATGTCGATGGAGGATCTCCAACACACCCCTCTCACGTCAAGAGTGACAACTCGTGTGAGGGACAACATATTATAGGTGGTCCGATAGCGGTCCGATAAGCTCAACAAACATTCGTCAGGATAAGCTCGAAATGACTCTAATACTATATTACAAAGTGAACTTTAAGCCTAACTCAACCTCATAAAACCGACTCATGAAGTGAGGTTTGCATTAAGTTATATACAATTAAATATTTTTATCTCTAGTCGATGTGGGATCTCCAACAATTCTAAATGTTGTTACTATATCTCTTTAGTTCTACTTAGAGGAGTTATATTTGGTGTTTCCGACGGTTTTAACCCCAACTAAATGCGTTACCCTAAGTTTTTTTTCCTTAGAAGATGCAGCGTCGTTAATGGATTACCGACAGTTTTGAGTAACCCCTGAAAGATCAATTATTTTCCGACAATTTTGTGAACCCCAGGAGTTTTGTAAACCCCCCATTATTACCAGAGGTTTTGCGAATTCCCGTTATTACCGGGGTTTTGCAAAACCCCGTTAAATTCATTTTTTATTATTTTTTTAAATGGGTTTTGTTTTTTAATAGGCTTTTTTAATATATATAAATTCAAAAACAACTGAAAAATATAAATGACAAATATTTTAAAATTTAGAAAATTTAATTAACTCAAAATTTTAATTAACTCAAAATTTTATATATTTTGTTCATAGAACCTAACACAAGTTTCCTATTGACACACATACATATGTGTATATTATCATTTTAATTTAAATATATAAAAATTATAAAACATATAATAAACTATTTACTTATTTTAAAAACAAAAAAAATACTTAATCATTGTTTTGGATTACAATGAAAAGGACAATATTTTAGGTTCAAGTCCAACCTAACTTTATTATTATTATAAAAACCTATTATTAAAACTCCAAACCGTCTTGAAATTGCACTCAACTTCAAAATCTTCTATTATAAGATATGAACTCCTCTGAAAGGTAAATTTATTAATTTTATTAATTTAAAAAATAAAATAAAAACATTTATTAATTTGCCACTAGAAATATAACAACAATACATTAAAACTTACAGAATATTAATGTCATACACATTCTTTTAAATACAGATAAAATTTACTAAATAAACTAATGTATAAGAAAAAAGATAATAATTAATACTAATTAGGATAAGCATGCGTTAAGACTAGAGGACACAACATCCAAATTTGGTTTCCTCGTAAGACTATAACACTAACTTAAAATACAACACTGAAATGAAATATTGACACTAATAAACAGAGAAAAAAAAATGGCATCCATCCTCTTAAGATCAAGATAACTAGAGAAAAACACATACACTAGAATTTAAAAACATGCAAAACCCTCGTCCTTTGAAACTAAATCATTGTCCACCTGCCAAAAAAAAAAGAAGCATTGACTTATTTGAATTAATAAATGCTATCTTTGGACAATAGGTGCTATATCCATATCAATGAGTAACAAGATCAAACAACAGTTAAAACATTCTTTATTATTTTATATATCATACTCTTACTCCGGGAAAAATCAAATATTACATGCAATTAACAAAAATGGGTCCAGTCTCATTCTATAGACAATTAAACAAAA
>Ga0123342_1003347_pt1 | contig 25767 bp, 11 predicted proteins | sample Turbeawhitnodule_FD_89960 | JGI IMG/M metagenome (GOLD analysis project Ga0123342, IMG submission 89960) | Root nodule microbial communities of legume samples collected from Mexico - Turtle bean Mexico white nodule | ecosystem: Host-associated > Plants > Roots > Nodule | place: Mexico: Nepantla...
TTCTTTATGACCACACCTTTTTTTTTCCCCACCCCCCCCCTTTTTTTTTTTTTTTTTTTTTCCCGAAAAACCCTCTTTCCCCCCCCCTTTTTTTTGGGGGGGGGGGGGGAATTTATCATGTGGCACGATTTTGGTGCGTACGATTTTGATCATATTAAAATAAAGTCGTATTAAGGTGATGTTTATGATATTGATATAAAGTTGTGTCAACTTGGTATAGTTTTGATTAACGAAATTCTTTTTAATTGAAGTCGTGGTTAGGTGATTTCTTTTTTTTCAAAAAAATTTTTTGTTTTTTTTTTCTTTTAAGATTTGGAATAATTAATTGAATCATTAATTTGAAAAATTTTATAATTTTTTATAGATCTCGAATGTCAACATGTTAAAAATGAAAATGAATCGAAATGAGGTAAGAAATTCAATGACCAATCAATTTGGTACCAAATTTAAAAAATCAACTATTTACTAATAATTTTTTTTATATTTTTAGTATTTTTTAGGGACTTTTTAGTTTATGTTTTCCATTGGAGTTAAGATTTTAATACCATTTTTAATTATTTTTTAATAAAAGATAGTTAAATATTTCTTAATTTATAAAACAACTCAAATTAATAATTTAATTTATTATTTGAGTTTAAAAAAAGCAAACACTTTTTTTCTAAAAAAAATTTCAATAAAACTAAAGTTGTGTCTAGAGTACCTTTAAAAAATCGTATCAAACTAGCATGACTTTGTACTGAGTGTTAAAATTGTGCCGTCTTAACATGAATTTGTTTTTACATAACAAAAATTATGTTATTATGGTACAACTTTTCTCCCCCATTGATTTTTTAAAACTGAATCCATTTTGATAATAAACTCAAAGTTGTATCATTTTAAATTATTTCATTTCGTAAAAAAACTTATTTTCACATCTTTTCCATTGCATTTGGTGAATCGTGTTCAAAGGGATAGATAAAAAAAAGGGGGAGAAAAACACCTTTATTTCTAGTTATGTGTGAGGAAATGAAAGTGTATTTCTAATTATGTGTGAGGAAACCAGATTTGCAAGTATTAAGGTAAGTTTCATAAGTGAATGAGAGAAGACAAATAAGCACACGGAGGTGTAAGAGATTCCATAAATGTAATCGATACAATATAATAAAATACTAATATTAATAAATAATTAAAAATAATAGTCAAAATATAATAATAGTATATAAACTTAATATTAATAAACAATTATTAAATATAATTATAATAATAAAATTAAAATTAATACTAATAGTAATAATAAAATTGAAAATAATAATAATAAAATTATAATTTAATATTTAATTAAAATTTTAATTATAATATTAGAGATAACTTAGTCAAGAAAATTATGTTATAAATATTTTTATTTAAATTTTGTTTCATTTTAAGAAATTTTCTTTATTTTTCTTCAATTTCCCCTCATTTCCATCATTTTTAACTTCCACCAACTCTTTAAAAAAAATACAGAGAACTTGCACATTGATATTTAATAGCCACTGTAAAAGTAAATAATTTTCAAAAAAATATTATTTCAAATTTTTTTACCACAGTTACTTTTTCTATTTTTTTATATAAATATATATTTCACACATTTTTATTTTCTTTATATTATTATTAGCATATTTAGCTTCTTTTATTTTATTTTTTTCTATCAAACACACCCTTAAGTGATCATAATAAAATAAAGCAACGACACTTTAATTCATACTTATAAAATTCACGTTCAATTTAACAACAATTCCCTAAAAAAATAACAATGCAGTTTCCCTAAAAGCCATTTTTGTCCGAAAAAATGTAAAAAAAATTGCAACCACGGGTGTGAACCAGTGTTAGTATTAAAAAATATGTTTCTTTTCTTTAATTCACGATATTTTAAAATAGTATAAATATTTTTTTGATACACAGATTTGTAAGAAAACTTTACAATTTAATTTATTTTATAAGAGATTACATTAGAAGATCAAGATAATTTTTTTATCTTCGAGAAAGTACCAACAAATTATGAAAAGAACAGCATTTTTAAAAATTATTTCCTGTGAATTTTCAAACAAAAAACATAAAAGCATATCATTTTACGCAATTATTAACACCAAAAAATTTAACTATTATTCGAGAAAGGATAGTGTTAAAATGTATGCGTCACTGCTATAATTTTCTTTAATTCTTCTATATAAAAATGATAATAACTATCACCTCAATCAAAAATGCACTTGGGATAATGAGGATATACTAAAAATGCACTATTGGTGCATTCAGCAAAAATGTTTGATGTATCAAAAATAGAAATTTCAAAACAAGTTCTTGCAACATAGTAAAATTACAAGAAAAAACATGACCATAGAGAAACCAAACCTAGGTTTGGTGATCTACTGTAACATCCGAAAGATTTATTTGAAGAGTGCAAAATTCCAAGTTCATTCATGTTGTCGTCCATAATTATTCAGTCTTCAATCTGAGCTTCCCCACTTGTCATCTGATTCTGTGGCAGTACCTGCAGTGCAGTTCTTTTCTTGTCCACTTCCTGCGCATGTTTATGATAATGTTAATAAGAAATCTAACACAAACATGAGAACACTAAATTATCATATATAAATAGCTGGCTAAAGTGGAATCAGCCTAACCTTGCTAATAGTTTTGTTGCAGTTTGATTTTTCACCACCTAGATTTAAACCCTTCAGCATCCTCTTAAGTTCCCCCATAGTCTTCTTATGAAGATCATCAGAGGTCAAATTTTCCTTGAGTGAGTTTGAAACAACTGATTGAACCGGAACATCTGAGGACACAACAGTAACATCTTGGGAAACAACCTCACCATCAGTAGGGACGTTTGATTTGCTACTCAGCTCACCGTCTAATGGACCCGAAGCAGATTCAACTGAAACCTGCAGATGATGAACAAAAGAGATTTGATGAGGACTACACATTCCATCCAGAATACCATAAAATACATTATCAACTTCTAATATAACTACCTGTTCTGCTACTGGTTCCTCAGATTCTTCAATCTGCTCTGGTTTAGCTTCTTTCAATTCTTCTTTTTGGAGTTCACCAGCAGAATTAGAAATTGACTCGAGCTCAGGAACCCCTTCAGAACCTATCATTGAGTCACTTTCTTTGGTATCTTTTTCATCAACAGTAATTGGATGCTGGTAATCTTCATCTGCCATGTTGCCACATGCCAGATTCAAATGTTCAGTTTCATCCTTCATATCCTGGTTTGCATCGCCGGTGTTGTACTCAACAGATTCATTTATGTCAGTTGGAGCATCACTAACAGTAACATCTTCATCAGCCACCTCCTCAAGAGTCAAAGTTGCAGTATCTTGGTCAGTAACCAAGACAAGAGCATCTTCGGATGTCTCAGAAGGAACAATGTCCACACTGATTTCTTCAGGTACAGGTAACACTTCAGATCCTGCAAACCAATCAGTGAAGATCAATACTTAGATGCCCATGCTGAAGAACGCTATCATCATGCTATCATCAATGTACAAGTACTAACCATCGTAATTAACAATTATTTAAAAAGAGCATAAACAAACCTTGGTCATCAGATTTATCACACGAGTCAGAACTTCCTTGCAGTAAACTTAAATCATTTGATTTAACATCCTCTTCTGGCTCATTTTTCTTTTCTTCTTTATCATCACCCTCATGACTGATTTCTTCATCCATGAGCTCAACTAGTTCCTTCAGGCTAACCAAACCATCATTGTTGACATCTTGATCACCACCCTTGTTGCTGACTTGGTCATAAATCTTGCAATCAGTTACCATAAGCGAACTAGCAACACCTTGATCAGTAACAGCAACAGAAATGTTATCAGATTCTATATCGGTGGATGCCTTTTCTAGGCCAGTAACCTCCACAGAAGCATCAGTGGATGCCTCGACAGGAAAACTTTCTTGGTAGGCTCCAAGGCAATCCTTATTTTCAGTTTCTAGTTCGGAAGAATCACAAGTTTCCTCCAGATCAGGTAACGGCTCAGATCCTGAAAAATGATCACACTCCAATCACTTCACGGACGCAGTGCACGCAATGAACAATGTAGGACTAACTACAATAATAGACAACTATTTAGAAGAAGAAAAAACAAACCTGCTTCATCTGACGCGTTTGGTTCAGTCCCCATCTCCAAGCAGTTGATTTTCTCTGGTTCAGCTTCATCTAAAGCATGCGGTTGAACCACTGCATTATTTTCAGTCACAGAAACTAATTTCACATCCGAACCAGAAACATGTGATTGGCATTCGTATTCAGTGTTATGCTCTGAAGAGCAAACTTCGAACTCCTGAGTATTTTCGGAAACCACACTCGAATCCATCTGCAAACTAGATCCTGCATCAAGGACTCTCACAGATCAGTTCAGTAAAACCAAACACCATTACAAACAATACAAATATTCACAAAAAGACATATGTAATATACCTTGTTCAGTATCACACGAGTCTCCTGCTTTGTGCGAGACATTGCTCAGTTCTTGAGAAACATCATCATCATCATCAATCTTGTCAAATCCAGTGTCTTCAGTATCAATCAAATTCATCTTAGACAATCCATTCTCCAACAACCTAACCGACCTCCTCGTGCTATATGTTCTCTGCACTGAAGCGCCACCGGGGGTCTCAATCTTGGTGGTGCAAACCGAACGACTAGTAGTTCTTCTCCCACCAACGGAAGCTGCAGCAAGTGTTTTAGGCGCATCGTTCTTATCACCCTCTTGTTCTACCATCTCAACTTCTTTCTTTCTGCGAGTAGAAACTGCAGTAGCCCTTCTCCTACCCACAGCAGGAGTGACTGGTGGGACATTGGCATCTTTGTTTTCTTGCTCCATAACTCCCGATGCAACTCCACCTCTAGCCCCACGCAGAGGCCTGGCAGAGGCCGAAACCTTCGCTGTCGAATCTTCAGCTTCCGCTCTCGCTGCTTTCCTTTGACTTGCGGCTCTACCAGCCGTTCGGCATTGAACACTTGGGGTTCCAACATCAGCCTCGATTGAATTCAAAATCTCATCCAATCCTTCCACCTGAAATCAATAAATTAAAGAAAATGAAAACCTAATTTAAAAAATGAAAATCCGACTCACCAATTCAAACAAGAACCTCCGTCTACGTGAATGAATGGAACAGTTATATTCTACAATTACAGGCGCTTCAGATTCGAAGCAGATCGGTGCAGTAACCAAAAAATGGAAGGATGAAACAATGGAATACTTACTTGATCGAGAGCAGCGAGAGCATCAGCCATGGCAACATTGGTAATGTTAGCGGGAATCTTGTTCTTCTTGCAGAGGGCCTGCAACTGCTTCCTTGCGAGAGAGTGGAAATCCATTGATGAGAGAAGGAAAAAAACAAAACAAGGTGTTTTGGTTTGTTGAAGAAGCGGCGATGGAGAGTGAGAGAGAAACACCACAAACGAGTGAAGAGCTTTGAAATGAGTGGGGGTATTTATATGTGCAATGTCAAGGGTTAATCGAACGTAACTTCGAGAATATGACCGTTGGAGCCTCCTTTTCAAAATTTGAATTATTGGGTCTGGGCCTGGGCCTGGGCCATGCGTTCAATTGGTAAGTTGCTACATTCCCTTCGATCAAAGATTTTCCATATTTTCCACAAATTCTTCCTACACCCCCAATCATTTTGTGAGTAATTATTTGTATGGTTTAGGGTTTAGGATTTAATTATTTTTATGAGTAATTAATTCAAAATATAAAAAATACAAATTATATATATATATATATAATTTTATAAAAATAGTAGTAAAAAATTATGTAACCGGTATTTAGAAAGAAATAGTTATATAATTATTTTATCAGATAAATAAATAAATTATTTTATATTTATTAAAAGGTAAAATTATTCATTAAAAGATAATATTAAAAAAATTAACAAATGATATGATATAGACTATTGGAAAAGAATCACTTTGTGTTTCTATATATTTAATATATATATATATATATATTTAATATATATATATATATATATATTCATACAAATAAAAAATTAAAAATAAAATAAAAGTAACAAATAAGTATTTTTTATTATAAATTTTTATTTATTTTAAAATATTATTAAAAGTAAAATAAAAATATAATATGTATAAAAAAAGAATTATTTATATATTGTTATTGATAATAGTATTCTATATAAAACTATATTTGGAAAATCAATTTATAATTATAATAATAATATTTATGGAAAATGGAGTCTTATAAGACATGAATTGTTTTCTTGGATTGTAATCCAGTTTAGGAGATTGCATTAAATAAATATTTAACTTAATCTCAAAGTCCTTTATTACAGAAACCATTCTTATTATTTCAGACAAGTAAACATACAAAAGAATATATAAGAAAAACGTTATTTAGACAAATCATAACTGCTAAGTGTCTATAAATTCGAAAAAAATTTACCTACAAACTTCACTACTTAAACACTTTTAACTTGAAGAACAATAATACTATATTTTTCTTATTCAAACAAACACTTGTAAAACCGTAAAAAGAATTTAAGAGAGTTTTTGGATTCCTTTATAGTTCTTTCTTTCATGGCAAATTCTTCCTACACCCAATTTTTTTTTATCATGCATCCTTCGTAATTTAAAATTTTTAAAAATACTTTTCTGAAAATGAAAATTCATAATTAAAAATAATACATTCCACAAAAAGTAGATCTAGAAAAGATTATTGTGTTTTAAAAATAAAAGTCCAAAAATTAAATCAAAATCTCGTTCCGGATAAAAAAAAATCATAATAAAAAATATTTATTCTAGAAAAAAAAATCAAAACATATTACGAAAAAGAGGATCTTGTACTTTTATGTGTACCCAATTTATTTAAGGGCATTTTCGACTTTTCATATTGAAATTGGGTGCATATATGGTGCAGAAAGTAATTGCCTTCTTTCATTTTTTTGTGTGCATGATACGGAATTTTACAACTTTTAAATAAAATATTCTAATACATTTGAATTTAAGTTTATTTTTTTTATTTTTTTTTCAAAATATTTTGTTTGGATTAGATAATTCAAATCTAGTTAATTTATTTTTTCTTGTTTGAACAAAGTATTTCAATTACCATGAAATGTAAAAAAGAAATCAAATATTAAATATTTATTATTAATTCAAAATGATTCTTGTAGTAAATATTGGTTAGTGTTATTTTTCAAGCTCGTCAAGAATTTTTCAATTAATATTTATAAAAAATATTGATCGACTTGAATCAAGATTGTTTTTAGTTCATTCCAATCATAATTATTTAGGTTGATAGATGAAAGATTGTTTATACAATTTTGACAGCTAGGAGGAGTTTTTTTCCCATTTTTTTATCAATGTCGATTGAAAAATTCTCTTAATTGGCATTGATAAAAAAAAAAAAAAAACCTTGTTAAATATTGGTTGAAAGTTTTCTCATTTAACCTTTGAAAGAGAAATCTGAGCAAACTATTGACAAAGAACAATATTTGTGTCAGCAATAAGGAGCTGTTGTACATGTTTATGTAAAAGATGCATAAATTTCTAAATGACATGATGAACAGTTTATGTTAGAAATAATAGATAAATAAGAAACTGAAGTTAGTAACATATATTTGTGTGTGTATTCAGAAAACCTTGGACTTAGTAGATTTTTTCCACTACAAATCATCAAAATGTAACTAGCAATGCACTAGATTCTACTGGAGTCTCAACTTCCCATCAATATTGGAACAAATAAATCAATAACTAGCTAGTTGCAGTTCTCAGGAAACCAAGATCAGGCAAATGTACACTTACAAGACAGCTAAATAATTTCATGTACCTTTTATTTATCTAGACTAGATACATGATGAATAGGGAACTATACAGCATATTAATCCTTAAAAATGCTGACACTAAATTGAATAGGACTTCCCTATGTTGAAAAAAAGACATGCCTAATATATTGTGCTACAACTGTAAGATTATTGTTGCCATATAAGAATGTACATGTAACCTATGAATTCCTATCCACACCAGTATTCAGCAAAGCCACATTACTAGGTGTTTTCAATGGAGGCCTATTAATCTTCTCGAGTAATCTACTAAACACTAACTGGACTGGTATGCAAGCTACTGTAGTGGACCCAGAAATGTCTGGTTTAGTCAATCTATCTGTTTGATAACTACTGCTATCATGTAATGGCTTTCTACTAAAATTATGCTCAGTAGATAATGAGGACAGAGTTCTAGTTTTTTGGCAAGATGACAAGCTCAATTTCTTAGGCACCTTTTTTGAGGACCTTTTTTCTGCTGAAGAACGATGACTTTTAAGGCCACTCCTCTTTTGAAGGCTAGCCTGGTGACTGGAACTTCCAGCATTTAAACTTTTATATTCAAAGCTTTGTTCTTGATCTGAAGAGGGAAACTCAGCCGCACCTTCAGCACCATTTGATGATTGCGCATGGGGGCGCGGGATGCGAAAATTTGCAGTTCTCCTTGCAGTCCTCCATGCTGGTGGAAGCACACTACTTCCCTCAATACCAGTCACATCATTACTGAAGTCGTCAATTGTAGGAAATAGGATATCAGATGAACCATCCTTGAGAGCCTCAACCTGGATTGGGTGCCCTACTATTGCCCTCCCATCTAATTTACTCATGAGAGAAATGAAGGGTACACACTCTTTCCGATAGCTTGCTTGAACCTTCAAATCTACATTAACTAGCATCGGTCTGACCCTACCACCAAAATGATAACGGTCACCGTACAATGGAGAATATGGTTTAGCATCCCAATGTCTTTTAGAAGCTAGATGATCATCCCAGGCCAAATCATTCCAAGGTACACCACGATGGATTTTACTTTGACTTCTTGATATGGATCTAGAAGATAGAGGGTATTCATCTTCCAGTCCAAAGTTTTGCTCATCGTCATCAAAGGTATCACCAAAATCAAATTTGTAGCGGTGCAAACTTGGACTATTGTGCCTTAAATTACTACTCTTTCCTTCAACATCTGCTCCTGCTCCATACATATTACATTTTCCATCGGAAGCACCGACAGACCTCTTTACAAGATTCCGATTATTCCTTTTCCCTTTTAGTTGCCATTTAGACACAGCTTCATTAGATGTTATTATGTCACGAGGATAAAGGTGAGGCATGTCACTGGAATTTGCTAATTCATCAAGCTCCTCACTGCTAGTGCTTTCGTGTTCTTCAGCATCATGACCATTTTCTGCAGTTATAGGAACATCCTGAGTAAAGCCATGAAGGATGATGTGAAAGAAAGCAAAAACAAAGTAAACCAAACACAAACTGAAACCTAAGTGCTTATCATGAATGAGGCTATAAATCCCACACAAATTGGAAGTGACTCCCAATTTACATTACAGAAAACCAGTCAAAACTAAAATACGCATGAAACTAGAATTCCTTCTTAATCCCTCTCCACAAATTTCAATGATAAGACTTAGCAAATTGGCATGTTCACAGAGTGCATATTTATTCATTGTGAACAATTTTTCTTATGTGCACAGTTCTTGCACGTGCAGTAAAAGGTACAGGAGTTTCTTAACATTGTGGAGATCTTAGAATCCTATGATAAACTTCTACAGCAGATTGACCAATCAAAGGTAGGAATAGGATCACAACATTTTATCTTGGTAACAAATAATAGGCCAGCATTAGAAAAGATGAAATGCGAATGCAGGAAGGCAGATCTTAGGAGGATATGGTTTGTCATCTTGACTCGGCTAATTCTAAGCCATTTCCCAGGATACAATCACTAGTTGGAGTTGGAAATTAGGAAACCAAATATGGAATGATACAGGAATGTAGACAAGAAGAGCAACTACATCAGATGCTGAGACAGGACTTGAACATTATTCATTTCAATATCCATATACAATCATGCCACAAGAATAACTAACAACTATGTTCAATGCAAGAAATCATGGAACACAATTAAGTACAAGAGAAGTGAAAACACCAAACTAAAGATGCTGACAGAATGGATATGCCAGTTTTTTATGTAGTTTTTTTCTCAGGGAGTGGCAAATAGATTATACTGCTAAGACAAGGATGGTACGAGAATGGCAGAAATTTAACCTGAAAATATTGTCATCTCTTCATCCAAGTCTGGTTCTGTCTCAGAAGAATCAGAATCAGAATCAGAATCAGTACAAGCTGTCTCAGAGGAATCAGATTCAACGTCATCCATAAAAGTATATCCAGTCTCTCCAACCATAGAACCGTGATAAGGAAACTCCCTTCTGCGTTGGGAAGGTGACATCTCAACTCGGGGTAGAGTCTCTCTGTAATCAAGAGAATCACTGGACTCGGTCGGTAAATACACACATCTGCTCCTTTTTGCTCGTGAAGCTCCTATTTGCCCAGCCCCTGGAAACAGAACCAAAGTCAGGTTAAAGCATTTTTCACAAAAAAAAAAAGGAGTGCCTTGTATGCTTCTTCTTCAAAATATTTCTCACTCTGACTCAATCTCTCATCTAGCTTTTTTTTTAATCTTTTCTAGAGAATTTTACCATTGATGTGAAGACTACTCCCAGCGCGTACACCACCGCTGGCAAGAGCCCGAGCACCATCATCAACCGTACGTTTCTGATAAATGTTAGGATCAACAAAAGATGGAAGCTTCTTTTTTGCAGGGTGAATTCTGAGCCCAAAATCCTGCAAGTCTCTCATCCGAGGTGTTGTTTCAGAATAATCCACTTCCTTGGCCATCTCCGGAGGAAAGAAACCTCCACCAGACTCACTTTCACAATACATAAAAGAACTTGCATGGTTTTCATTGTCATTTCCCAGTGTTTCAGGTGGCGATGCAAACACACCCTTTTTGAAGGTATTCGAAGGTCTACCACCTGATCTCCCTTGCTTCTTCAAAATCTGTTTCTCAAGCTCAAGAGCATGAAGAATGGCGTCTTCTCGGCGCGCATACTTCTCTCTCTTCTTCAGCGGTCCTCCCTGAGCAGATTCAGCCTTTTCAATACAATCATCAAACTCACCACACCGGAATGCCTTAACACGCTTGGATTTCTCCAAATTGTACCAATCCCTAAAAAGACAGAAAAATCAGCACACACTGTTAGAGAATACTAACAGATGGATGCATTGCGCACAAAGAACAGAAAGAAACTTCGCAGTGGTAGCTAACTCAGTCGCGAATTCGGAATCGGTGAAGAAAACTTACACGCTGGCGTCTTCTCTGCCGAGGAGCTTCACCGGCGTTCCGGATCGAGGTGAGGTGAGGTGAGAAGCGGAGAGGTCGTCGGGGCCGAGGATTTGACCCGGCCACCACGACCCGTTCCTCCGCCGCACCCACACGATGGATCCAACGCCGCAATCCATCATCCGCTTCCCCGGCCAACCGATGCGCGCAGGATCCGGGAACCGTCGTCGTGACTGGAGGATCCGAATAGAGGGAAATGGGTTAGGGCAAATGTTCCCATTCAGATTTGGGGAAATTTCATTTTTTTGGAGCTTCAATTTTATTCGTCCTTTTCTTCCAATCTCACGTATCTTTTTTCCGCTATACTAAAATAACCTACTATTATACGTACACTTTCTCTGTATTTTGTACGTATACGTTTGGTTTGGGTAATTCACCAACCCTTTATTATTTATTATGCTATAATTCCGTGTCCTCCTAATACTCTACTTTATTTTATTTAACTTAATTAATACTAATTACAGATTAAGAAAATTATAATTTTTTATGCTAATTTTTATATTTAGTAAATAAATAATGCATTAAATGCTTTCGACCTATTACTATTAAATTTATCTGCTCTTTAATTAATACCTTTTTCCAAATAAAGTATAAAAACAAAATCATGCGGTGATTTATTATTACTCCTAAGACAAATTTATCTTTCTTGTTCGATTAATGTTGTTTTAATAGTAATTAAATAAGTAGGAAGGGATAAGGATTATAATTTTTATTTTCTTTCTAGCTTTTAATAGCTTTAATTATCAACAACACTGTCCAAAAATTTAACTGTGAATAATGTGTTAAGAAAAGTGTTGCTAGAACTTTTATGGAAAATTTAAAGGCTAGAGTTTTGTGTTAAAAAATGAAAAAGAAAAAACAAAATCTCATTAGAGAGAATGAAGAAGAAGATCAAACACTAACATGCAATATGTATATTTTTAGTTGAGACTCCAAAATAAGTTTAAAACTAATTATACAATGGTTTTTTCATTTATTATGGAACTTTGGTAGAATAAAAATAATCATAATAAAAATTAATAATTATATAAAAAAAATTATGTTAGGTATCACTATGCTACTTGATATCTTAGCTAAGCAGATATTTCAAGTAATAACAATCATTTGTCATCACATAAAAAAAAAATACTATTAAAAAAGAAAAATAAAGAAAATACAAAAATACGGATGACTAAACAAAAATTCATATACTAACAAAAACGATACATAAATAGACTATACCTATTAATAAATAATTTTAAGAACAGACTAGATGGAAACCTATTATACCAATGAAATGATTCTCTATGAATAAATCCTAAATTAGGCACATTTTTTTTAAATAAAAGTTTTCATGTTAGGCATAACTATGCAACTTAAGATCTCAGCTAGACTGACACCTCAAGTAACAACAATCATTTTCCATCACATGAAAAAAATATTATTAAACAAAAGAAAAAATAAATAAAATACAAGAATACGGGAGACTAGACCAAGACACATATGTTAACAAAAACGATACATAGGTATACTATACCTATTCATAAAGAATTATAAGAAAATACAAGGTGGAAGCCTATTATACCAAATAAAATATTCTCTATGAAAAAATCATAAATTAGCCAACTTATCAGCACACACGTTTCCTTCACGAAAAATATGAGTAACCGTAAACCTAATTTTCCCACAGTAATTAAGACAAACATTTCATTGATAAATTAGACACCTTATCAACACACGCATTTCCTTCACGAAAAATATGAGTAACCCTAAAAAATCACTAATTACTTCTTAAATAGAATTATAAAATATGAGCAACCATAAACCAAAAAAAATGGACTGTAATATAGATATATTCATTGTTAACTTTAGTATCGAAGTATTTTTTTATAAATACTTAAGACTGAAGTTTTAAATAAAAACTTTATTTAACCGTGTAATAACACTAATGAAAAACTTATATTTAACAATTAATGTTTTTTATAATAAAAATATCACTGTTTATGTTTTATTTTTTACCATCTCTTTATAAGTGTAAAATATAATTTACCAACAATTGTAAAAAAAAAGTTTGTTTATATTTTTTAAGAGAGTCACTAACTATAGTTTAGAAATTGAAAGGTTTTTTTTTTCTGATAAAGAAAAATTGAAGTTTGATGACATGAAATTATTAGTATTTACAATTTTTTTTAATGCAGGTAGATGTAACTTATTTTAAGAAATTAAATAGTTATAATGGGATAATAGTACAATTGAAACTAAATAATTTTTTTTTTGGATTTTAAAATGACATCTAATGGGGAAAAATGTATAAAATTGAGAGACTAAAAATATTTATTTTTTATTGAATTCTTCTTTATATTTGTGAAATTTTAATTGAACTATTTATCTATAGGGATTTATTCTCTTCATAACTAAATTGACTCATTTTAGATAAGATATATGATGAGTTTATTGATTTGCGGGTTAAGAATTTATTTATAAAAAATATAAATACCTTTTACAATTATAATTATAATAATATTATTTTAAAATTCTAAAGTAAAATTTTAGTTATTTTAATACTTTTATATCTCCCAATTATAAACCAAGTTAAATAGACTATTTTTTAGGTTTTTCATAAAGCAAGTAAAGTAAGATTAATTCACTTTTAAAACAATATACAATTAACTAATTATGATTAAATTCCTTATTGTCGATAAAAGTCATACTAAATGTACATAATTTTGATTAAAAATTAATATATGCTTAACATTTTTAATCAAAATCGTGTATATCTATTATATTTTTTGCATAATTTTGTTTAACGAAAACTGTTCAAGTCAGATACAATTTAATGTATTTCTTTAATTCAAATTAAACTCGTTTAGGACAAATACAATTTCAGAACTTTTAGTTTTTTCAATGTTTTAACAAGTTTAATAACACAATGTTAATCGATGACATGTGAATTGAAATGTTAATCTAATGCACGTGAGTTAATCATATTTAAAAGATTAATGATTAAATGTGATTATAAAATATATAACAAAAAACTAAGGAGATGAAAATCCAAAATTACAAAAGCTTGATATCCAATTCGTTTTTTTTTAAAAGTAGTGTAATTTTACGTTGTATTTTCATAAATAGGTAAATAATTTTTTTATTTTAGAATTAACAAATAAAAAAAAGTGCGATTTAATTTGAAAGAAGTAGTACGATTTTTTTTTTAATTTTTAAAAAGAAACCGAATCTGATAAATATGAATTTTATGTAAATTGAAGTCATATATATCATTTATAGGGAAACTGTATTTGTAAAATACGATTTTAATTAACAAATTTGTATATACGGAAATAATTTTTGAAAAATAAGTATAATTGAATTCGTATTTAATAATTTATCGTGTATAATTTTGATTATATTAAAATCATATTTCACATGATTTTAATTTAATATTTTTTAGAATAAAAATTGTTATTTTTTTTTATAAGTGATGAAATAATTTAAAAAAATTAAATGATAAATCACTCTAAATAAATACAAACAAAAACGATTTCTTTCATGTCAAATCGTACTCTTTGTATACACTATTTGACCAATTATAGAATAAAAAATTTATTTGCTCATTTATCTAAATACAACATAAAATCAAATTACCCAAATCCCACATTGAAAAGTGACGATTGCGATACCATTGGTGTGAAGTGTGATCACTGCTCCACCACTTTGTCTTCGAAAGGTTGAAGATGAAGAATTGGTCGAAGGAGGGTTGGAAGTGGCTATCGAGCATTGCAACTTCCCCTGTTCGTTTTCACGGAAACGTTGCAGTTGCTGCCAAACGCAATCACAATCCCGTTACCCTGGCTCGGCCATTTGGAAGCGCCATTGATGGTGGAAATGAAGTGGATCCTCATCGATTGACGAGGGAGTTTCTCGCAAAGCTTTGGATTGATGATAGAAAAACGAGGAAATTAGTTAAATCCTGTGGAGGTTACGGTGGCGACCCCCGGTGGTTTTCCGCTTCATCTGGCGTCGTCAGAAGAGGTAAACGACGGCCCGTTTTGAAGCAACCACCCATCAGTCAATCCGTCGCTGAATTCTTCGAACCACTGACTCCTCAAGAGGTCGTTTCATGTCCCTTTTTTGCACTCTTTTCTTTTAATTCATTTTGTCATATTCCCTGTTAAGCATTTTCTAGATAGATAATTAAGTTTGAGTCTTGAAAAATCATGCTTGTACTTCTTAATGAGGGTGTTTTTGCATAAAATTTTGAGACCGATGAGCTTTTATGATTTTTGTTTTTAATTGTTTTGGAATTTAGTTTAGCCACGTTGTTGTTAACTAGTTTTGTTCCCTTAAGAAAATCACAAACAAATGGTCCTACTTTTAGATCCTTCTTGTCAACTTTGATATGAACGTGTTCTACTTGCCTTTTTTTTATTAGGCCAAGGTAGCACCACTGCTTGCCAGGTCCAATTTGCTGATTACCAGAGATATCGAGTGGGCAAATCTTGTATTAGGCTTTGAACAGGTGATCATCTTTATTCTCGGAATCCGAAGCTTGGTTCCTTTGGCAATATTTAAGCAACTTCTTAAAAAGTCCATTTCACTTTGTGTGATGGATACTTTGTATGTTGAGGCTGTGTGACATTACTCTAATATTAACTTTTGTGATTTTGTTTGGTTGGATTGAAGGAAAATCGTTATGCCATTGTAGATGTGTGCTATCCTCAGTCGGTTAGTGACAATTATTATCTCATTTTCATTAAGTTGTACCATCTGTATATATTTTTATTGATTGTTGACCTTTAGTCTATTTGTTGCTATGACACAGCCGGTAGGTTATATTCGCGAACAGAGCAACGTCCTTACTAGACAGGTATTCATTTCAATCATTTGAACTTAACTTCCTTTGATTGTTTTTTCTACAACATGTTTCAAGTATCATCCATGTCAAAATAAAGTAGTAATTATATATTTTTATTGTTATCAATCATTTTGTGGTAAAACGGATTGTGGACAATTTATGAGGAAAACCACACCTTTTTTGAATATTAGTGCACCGAATATCTTATTACAAGACACTGTTATTAACACTTACTCTACTTGTAACACGAATGATTAAAATCATGTCTCACAATATGTGGAATGAAAATATCCTTTAACCTGTCTAGTCGAGTTTTGGATTATGAAAGGGTCATCTTATTTGCTAGTTTTTATGAGAGTGATCAACTTGGTGTCTATCAGTAAGTTCTTTGTTTGTCCAAAGAGGGAATACTTCTAAAGTAATGTTGGGGTTCAGATTTCGGCATTTTGTGCATTGGTTGAGATCTGGAAGGAGTAATTAAATGGGTGCATATGTAACTTATGTTATGTATCTTGGTTTTATTTGTCTATGTTTTTCATGTATGTATTGTTAATTTTTGTTTCATTCTATTTCATCCTTCTTGTTGCAGTTGCTTCGTCTAAGGCGGCCTTTTGTTGCACACATAACTGATGGCTTGGGGAATGAGCTCTTTAGGGTAAGGAACTTATATTTTTTTTGTTGGTTCTGTTTTATGCACATGAAAAAATTATTTTTATTCACCTTAGTGAAATAAATCGAACAACTATCTTGATTAGGTTCGAAGACCCTTTTGGTGGATAACAAGCTCAATTTATGCAGAAGTTGATGGTAAGGTATGCCAAATGTTGTACATTGTTTTACATGAGTAAGTTGTTTTTCATCACTTTGGTTGTTAATAGTGTCAAGTCCTCTCTTCAGGAAGTTGGAGTAGTTCACAGGCGATGGCATCTCTGGAGGAGAATCTATGATTTGTACCTGGGGTAATATAAATATACTATGTTTTTTATTTGTTATAATTAATTGTCAAAATCATAATGTCCTTTGATATCTTTTTACATCTGACTAAATCATTTATATATACATTGGATTCAATTTGATATTGCTTACTGTTAAAAAACAGAAGTTTAACTGTCCATAGACGAAGTAATATGAACTGCATTAGTATTATTATTTAATTTGTGTCCTTTTGATTTTTTTTTCTTTTTCCTTAGCAACCTGCATTATATTTGACATGCTTTTTATTTTTTATTTTGTGTGTATTCAGGATGGCATTTATATTTCAGTTTCTTCTAAGATAACTTGATTATTGGATGTCAAAATTTACTCTAACAATTATCTGTTATCTATCTGAAAATTTTCACTTCATGAAAGTCAATTAGCATGTCTCTGTCCCTAATATTTTTCCAAATAATTGGTCATTTGCTCTGTCTTTTTAATTTTAGGAAGGGGGGGAATGGATTTCATTATACCAGAGGCCGTAATAGGAATTGAGTTGGAAACAGTGGAAATACTAGAATAAATAATGGAAGAAATAAAGGTTAGGTGAAGATAGCTCTCCAGTCCCATTGGATTACCACCCCCTCTCCAAATAAAAGGAATCTCGATCTAGCTCAAAAGGAAATTTATAGAAGTTGATTATGTCCTAGAAGAGGTGCAATGATCTATAATGCCATTGTGTATCCATATGATCGACCATCTCAATATATATAGTTTAGTTCTCTGTTACAGCTTTTTAGCCTGTCCAATAGTCAGGAAACTTTAAGCCTTGGAATGCTAATGCTTAGAGTTCACTGGTTGTATGGCTGCATTTTGCATGCATCTTCTAATTAAGCAAAGGCAAACTTATAACATTTTATTCTAGATCTTGTTTTTTTGCCCTTGTTCCTCATTTAAGTCTTTTTCTTTTCAGTTTTCATTTACGATTTGTTGCATATATTTAGTAAAGATAGAGCACGGGTCTTAGATCTTAGTTCATGCACCATCAGGTAATTATTATTATTTTCTCTTTGGCTACATGTTCTTAGATTCTCCTTGATACAAGTTTGATTCATTCTGCAGTTTTATTGATGTGTGTGCTGTGTTCATCAATAATGATGGTCTGTATAAGAATAAAATTTGATTGGCCACATTTATCTGAAAATGTGTTCACATATGCTCCTGACCTATTTGATTGGTTTTCTTTGAATTCACTTTTGTCTGGAGGCTTAAGTTTAATATTTCATAGCATTAGTCTTTTGTACGAAATGTGAGTCTAAGAATAAAATTTGCAGGAATAAGCAATTTGCTGTGGTAGAGAATCCTGGCTTATGGAATTGGACATTCACATTGAAAGGTATTAATGGTGAGGTGCTTGCTCAAATAGACCGTGATTGGAGGGGTTTTGGCTTTGAGGTTGGTTTTTGGCATTTACCTATTCCTTTGTTAAAATTTTAGGTTACCTTTGTTAAACATGCTGAACATTGACTGCTATTCTTCTCTTTTATCCTTACCTGTCTTTTAAACATTTCGAGCAAATTTTTCCTTTTGAAAATATCTATGCCTAGATTGGGATTTCCATTGGTTTTGTTCTACAACAAAATAAATCCAAATTTGATATTTATCATAATCAACCACATTGCTAAGTTTATCTATATGCCACCTGGTAAGTGACAATTTATCTTAAGCACAGGTTTTTCAAGTTTCAATTGAAAGTTGAAACAATAGAATCATCTAATAATGATGACTTCTCCCTCCAACTTTTAACCAGACGAACAGCCCTTTATTGGCCTGTGTACTATATATCCTTGCCCTGTTTCTTGTCTTCCTGTTTTTCAAGTGCAATGGATTTTTAACTTATGCCTATATCAAATATCAACTTTTCTAACTGTTATTGTGGAGTCATTTAACTGAAGAATTTCATGTTCAGTTCTTCAGATATTTTCAGTGTTGTATTGGAACTCAAACCTGAATTATAGTTGACTGAAATGTGCAGATTTTGACTGATGCTGGTCAGTATGTGATTCGATTTGGGAGTTCTGATCCCAGCTCCAAGATCGGCCTTGCTAATGCAGTAAAGTCTCCCCACACCTTTTTCTCTGGAAACCTTACCCTTCTCTTAACTAACTGATATGATGTTCTTTCTGCAGATTGAAGACCTGGAAGTCAGTCGCACACTGACCCTTGCAGAGAGAGCTGTAACTGTAGCTCTTGCTATATCATTAGATAACGACTACTTCTCAAGACACGGAGGCTGGTAAGCTGTTTGGATTGTTTTAACATGACTGTATATTGTGTAAATAAAGTTTTGAGAAAAGGATCACCTTCTGACCTGTAGGAATATATGCACCTTCTTGCTTGATTCTTATTATTAGTGCATTTCTCTTGTCTTACTTGCCTACAGTCAGAAAATTGTAAATGGTATTGATTTATTTTTTTAATTTGGGATGTTAGGGGACTACCCTTCCTTGTTGCCGAAGAGTAAAATTGATTTGACAGACAGTATAATCTGGTTATCTACTGCCAGCATATCTCTGAAGCCATTCTCTTCCGAGTAGTTTTTAAAATTGAAGGTGTTCTATGCTATAATACCAATGTTGACCCCGTTTCTATACTCTAGCTGGTAGTGGTTCCAATTATTCATGTAACAAAATCAAAATGTTAACTTTGCTTATTTATTTGTGCCTGTTATTATTGATTCTGTTTGTTGGGAAGCAAGGGAATGAGGTAATTAATCTATATCTTGGTTTGTCAGTTGGGTAAAAGTATATTAAGATGCAGTTTTAACCCCTGTACTCATTAGTTTCATTTTATTCCCTGTGAAAATTAAAGCACAGTTACGGGACATTTGATTTTTGAATTGATTTGAATGTTGGCCGAGTGGTTAATGCTGTTATTCACCTAGAAAATAATAGTCATTCTCATATTAGGTAATGTCTTATTCACCAATGAGATGGGTGATGAGATAAACTAGTTGATTGAGCTACTGCATTTTCTCGCAAATAATGTGTTCAAGCAAGTAATTCTGAGTTTTGGAGTTATCAAATGAAGAACTTTTGTTGATGCTGAAATTTCATCCAACTCCAATGCTCTACTTCTGTAGCCAAAAGCTCAAAATGTTATTATCAATCGAAAAACAATGCATTCGTTACATATATTATCTCGAACTGTTTTTTTTTGTATTCAATATACATCAGAAATGCTCAGAAATTTCCAGAATTTATTATTTAGTATTATTAAACACGTCTGACATCGATTTTATAAATCATTAATATTATTTACTTCGTTTATAAGGTTTTAGACTTACACTACAGAACATAATTTTGTATCATTAATTAATTAATTAATTATATTTGCACAAGTTCCACGTTAGGTGCTTATCATGAATAATATTTGACAAGTTATTTCTGTTAACTTGTAACATCAAATGATGTGTAAACTTTTTTGGCCTTAATAATAGATTCGTCTAAATTGTTAATAAATGGTGATTGGGTTTCTAACTTTTATTTTCATCACTATTTTCGAACATTAGGTGAGAAACTAAAATTCCTCTAGCATGGAAAACAGTAAAATATATTTTCCACGAAGCCCAAAATGATCAAAACATGTTGAGATGATCTACTGATATGCTCTTTTGATATATAATACACAGTCTAATATTTAGTATTTGCATACTTAGTAACACTTTAAAGATGATATTCAAACCTACCTCCACATGCATCTTCTGCTAAAGAGTTCTAACAATCAAATTGTTGTCTGGAACATCCAATTATAAACAAACACAGCAAAAACCACAATTCCCGCACAAAAGTGACGCATATATGCACATACAAATCCTAAGGAACTCTGCTTCTAAGAGTAAAGATTAGAATAATAAAGGTTTTAATTAAAGCAGCAGCTTCCACACATGAATGGAGCAATCATGTGAACTGTCGTCTGACATATGTGTCTTCATGCACAAATACTGGATCTGCACTGGTCTGAGATGGGATCTGGGGTTGTGCCATGGCTATGACCCCTTGGTTAGGATATGGGTATTGGATACCATTCTTTTTCTGAGTTAGGGAAATGTAATACACAATTCCAAATGCAGAACTAGCAAGGGATAAAATTGCACCCCCTGCAAACACTCCAGGTTTCACAACATAGCAGTAGTAGTAGCCAAAGTATACACTCTCTTCACCACGTTGATCGTTCAGTGCAGCACCAGTAAGCAACAGGAGAAAAGCAATTACAAATGTGAACCTGTTAGAACAGAGATTCCAACCACACAAATGAGTATAATTTACCATCCAAGTTCCAGTACTCAAAAAGCACAACAATTACTAACCTTGAATAATCGCATGGTGAATTCAAATATTTAAAATGTAGAAGCATGTTCACTCTATGCATCAGGGACAAGTTAATGTTTCAAAGACTCGATGCAGTTCCATTTCCACACACAAAACCGATGTACTCTTACAACAGAACAAGCTTCATTTTTGTTTCTTCAATAATCAGATAAACAAACCATAGCAACAGATTATAAACTCAAGAAAAAACAAAACAATCTCTGGTAGAGAATGGTATTTGTGTTCCTAAACTTGACATTCACTAAATAAAATCGAAGAAATGCACACAGTTTAAAAGAAAGAAAAGAATCGAGACTAATAAAATACCATAAATATATGTTACATTTTAGCCAAAAGAATAAATTAATGACACGAATACTATTATGTTGCTACAACTAAAACAAAAGTATAAGCATATATATCAAGACAATAATTATGATCATGTGCCTCAAAATTCACTACTGTAAACATAATAGTTCAAATTGCTTCTCATTCAACCATCCTTGCTTTCAGTTCCTCATGTGGGTACATTGTGAATAAAATCACAAATGTCTAAGCAGGAAGGAATATAAGCAATCATGCATAAGAAATGGGAAGATTGCTTTAAAAAAATAAAACACTAATTCCATATACTTTAATCATACTGCCCTAAAAATGAACTATCCAAATCCATCTTAACTGCCTGTAGAATCAGGTCTGCTTTGTTTAAAGCCAGATCCTCTTTAGAAGAATGACAACACCAAAAAATCAACTACTAACAACAGTTTTTAAGTTCCACCACATTAGAGATGAACTGCTTGATGTGGCACTTAAGCCTAGAGGTTCTCCCACCTGATGAACTAGTTTTTTGGATTGGAATATCTTCTTGTGTTTGAGTCCTAACAATCAGTGGTTTTACATGATACTTAAGACAGGAGGTTCTCCCACTTAATTTGCTAGTTTTGTAGGTTGGACTCTCCTTTTATGCTTAAGTCCTAACAATTGATTTTTCATTGAGAGTTGGACAACAGAAAGGACTACCTATAGGTTGGGATCAAGATGCAAACTGAATACTGGTAGATGAGTGAAACCATCTCAGAGAGAAAATGGCTACCACTCAGGCAGTGTTGATAAAGTGAAGTTGTCGTGGATGTCAGTGTTAAAGGAGGACCATTTTGGGTAGAATAAGCTACTAGGTGAGATACTTAAGCTATTGTGCCCTCCTCTTGAGCTTAAGACTTAACAATAACTATTTGATTGAGCAATACCAGTATATAGTCAAAAAGGAATATGATATGACAAACAAAAAGCACAGAGCCAAAATTACCAGGAGAAAACAAAGCAGGCGAGTGCCACCTTCCAATTGGAATCTGGGATTTGGGAACTTCTTCTGCAACAAACACACCCAGTTGCAACATTTATGATTATCTGAGATACCAGAAGAGCCAGAGCCGCAATTAAACCAAGAGCCAGGGCAGGACTTCGAGGATACGTGCACTGATTGATAGAAACAAAATTAACTTGAGAACCCTGCACAATACAAAACAATACTCATTATATCAACTTCTGCTTGTAGTGAACATATATAAACACAGCAAAATATAGAATGAAAAAAGGGAAGGTACTTTACTTGAATACTGAACTAGTGTATTACTCAAAACCTGACAACATAAGAGTTTACATGGACGACATTATTGTTCCTTTTCCTTTCTCTCCCCTCCAAGAATTCATAGTAAAACAAAACCCCTTGCATGTATCTAAATTCATGCCCTTTCTACAGACCCTATCCCTTCCAAAACTCGTAGAAAGAAAAGGGTAACAGACTAATCACGATACACAACAAGTAAAGGGGAAAAATTGATTGACACATAGGAATTAAGAATGGTAAAGCAAAATCTTCAAGACGAAAAGTGGAACCAAGGAAAAGAAAAAGTGCAATTTAAGAATTAAACGGCCGAGGAAGGGACGTGGATCATAAACGCTTAAACAAGCGAAAAACTAAAGCTTTTTTTTGCGTAGACTCATCATAATAGCACATTAAAGCGTACCCTTAACAGTGGCAAGCACAAGCATTAGACCCAACAGACATTGAACTGAAAATAACGCAAAAGATGGATCCTTTGTTGCTGGGTATTCGAGGAAAGCAAGGGATGAACGAAAGACACAAACCTTAATCCTTGTCGCTTCTGCACCGAAGCTAGTTGCAGCCGCCAACAGTCCCAAGAAGCCAACGACGCCGCACACTATGAAAGCCTTTTTCTCCATTGTTTCTACGAATGGAATGTGTTTGACAGAGAGAGTGAAAATGTCTCTTTCAGAGAGTGATGTTCAGAGAAAACAAAAGGTTGGTCGCAGCGATGAAGGGAAGAGGACAAGAAGCGTGAATAAGACGACAACTTCAGAAGACCACGAAACTCAAAATTAAATATACTCAAATTCATTCACTTATTAAAATAACATTTCCAAAATTATATTTATCATTTATTAAAATCTTAATATTAATGACAGACCGAAATACGTATAATTTAGGTATTAAAAAAAATTATTTATTATTTTTATAATTATAATAAATATTTATACAATAAATTTAAATTTTTAATAATTTAATAATTTTTTTATTAAATTGACATTCAGAGGGTCATTTTGCATATGAATATGAATGTTAGAATCTCAAATATTAAACATATTATTTTGTAAAATTACTTTATATCATTATAGATTGACTTTATATCATTTGGCTTACCAAAATTAATTACTAATTTAATAAATGAATAAAAAATTATTATCTTCCGTATAAATAGTTCTAGATGAAGAGTAATTAAACAGAAAGAGTGAGATAATTAGTTTCCATTTTTCCAGAGTAATTTTAGGCAACATCATATTGATTATTTTAAAAAAAAACTAAATGAGGTAACATTTTTTAATAGATTTGAATTAATTAAAATAATCTTATGTTTAGTTAAGAAGTAGCAACTAGCAATATTAAAAAATAGTTGATATGGTTGTTCAAAAAAAAAAAACTGATCTAACAGGTCAAAAAATCCCAATATTTAATTATTCACTAAAAAAACTTGCGTGTGTGATAAGTCCATTGATTATTTGTTTCTTTTTATGCCTAAAAAAATCTTTAAGAGATATTCTTATGTTTCTAAATATATATAATGAAAAAAAAAAGTTATATATAATTATCTCCTTCAATCAGATTTTAATCCTGCTTTTGAATAAAAACATTTTTAGAAGTTATTCTTAAGAAGTAAATCTTCAATGATGGTTATTTATAATTTTGTCTCATTCTTGTTGACTTGTATATTTTAATTGTAATGTTATATATTAAATATTTGTGTATATTCTTTATTCTGAATGCCTTTTTTAATTTTAATTTGATTTCCCTAGTAAAAATAATTTGTTTTCATCATGATAACATGTTTAATACTTTAATACAAATACTTATTATGAAAAACACTAAAGGAGATTATGGAGATGTTTTACACACCATTTTTTAAAGTTTCCTTTTCAAAATGTATATTCATTTATAAAAAGTTATTTTAATTTTTCTGAGATAAGTTATTATCATTTAAAAAAAATCTTTTACTTAAAATCACGAGCCCAAAATATTGGTTAACTCTTACTCAAAGTTTATACAACATTTTGATGATCGCTTCTTCCTGTACCTGCACCTCCAAGTTTATATAACATGTTCTTCTACCCCAGTACACAACATAATCCACAACATGAAAATACCTTTTTTAACTTTCTCACTGATTATAACTTTCTTGTGTCACTGATTATGTGAAGCTCTAGATTATGTAATCATAATCAACTTTCTTGTGTCACTGATTATAACATTTCGAATTTGAAAACAGACTTCTAAAATTAAGTAATCCAAAATATTACAGAGGGTATTTTTGGAATTATAAAAATTTATGGAGGTGAGAGAAGAATATATGGAGGTGTAGGAAGAAACAGCCCATTTTGATTATAAGGACATGTGGTCTAGGTTCCACTTCACATTCAACATCAGAAACACAGCCCACCTCATTCATAACTTGAGGCTGCTTCTTCCTCCACCTCCATACCTTCTTGTGCCACCCCCATAAATTTTTCTTATTCCAAAAATATCCTTTTTAATATTCCGAATTATATAATCCAGAAGTCATTTTTTAATTCAAAATTAGCTTCCGGATTATGTAATCCGGAAGTCTTTTGTAATCCGGAAGTCTTTTGTGATTAGCTTCCGGATTACATAATTCGAAAGTCTTTTCTATACATAAGATTAATTTCCGGATTATGTAATCCAGAAGTCTTTTTTTTCGATGTGTTATTAGCTTTTAGATTACATAATCCGGAAGTCTTTTCTAAATATGAAATTGACTTCCGAATTATGTAATCCGGAATTTATCCGGATTACATAATCCATAGGCTTATTATTTCAAATCCAAGGGGGTGAAAAAAAA
>Ga0123342_1003348_pt1 | contig 25766 bp, 12 predicted proteins | sample Turbeawhitnodule_FD_89960 | JGI IMG/M metagenome (GOLD analysis project Ga0123342, IMG submission 89960) | Root nodule microbial communities of legume samples collected from Mexico - Turtle bean Mexico white nodule | ecosystem: Host-associated > Plants > Roots > Nodule | place: Mexico: Nepantla...
TTTAGACAAAAATTATAAATCTATTTCTTTAATTTTTTTGAATAAAAATTGTAAATATACTCATGTAATTTTTCTGACAAAAACTACAAACTCTTTTATGACACACAACTACTCAAGTTCTCTATATGCTTAAGAAGTTTATTGATTTGTGATAACAACTTTCATCTGAACTCTTTATTTTTATAGTAGTTTTTTACTTTTCCATTCTTCTTATTGGTCTCTCCTCATCATTGGTTTTAACCACCTTGCACCTCAAAATCATTGTTGACAACTTTTATGTCATCAAAATCGGCAACTTGTCACTCCAAAGGCACAATACACCACGTTAACTCTCTACTCATGTCAAATTGTTCTTCTTCCTCCTCCCTTGATTAGAACCTCAACTTTGATGTCACTATTGAAAAGCAAAAGTACACCCATAGGTAGGAATGTCAAAGCGGGGCGGGCCGTGTGGGCCAACCCGCAGTCTGCTAAGAAAAACACGGGGTAGACTGTCTATTTCAACTGGCTAGCCCGCTTAGGCCTGCCCCACATAACTCGCGTGAGCCAAGTGCAGGGCAGGGCTAGCTGGCCTGCATGACCCGCATAACATAAAAACCTAAAAATTTCTTTCTGCACCCCCATATTTTCTTCATGTAGCCTTATATTTCATATTCTGGAATTTTTACTCACATTTTATTATGCATGTGTTGTTAGACAATTTATCTAATATATCTAAATAAAAAAATAAATTAAATTTATTCAAAATTTGTATTTAAAAATTTATTTTTTATTATTTTTTAAAAAAAATTCTTATACCGGTCAACCATTATACTGGGCAAGCTCGTAAAATTAGTTCGCATATTCTATCCAGTTCAGGCCAACCCGACCTGTATTTTGCGGGCCAAATGCAGGACGGACCTATGTGAAGCGCTTCAGCTCGCATTACCATCCCTACCCACATATAAGAGCATAAAATTTAAATAAAAATACATAATAAATATAAGGTGGTTTGACACCTCAAGGCCTACATCCATGAATACTTAACAAAAATATTATTACTCAACATATAATTTTTCTGATAGGAAAAACTAAAAACATTCTCATGTAATTTTTCTTACAAAAATTGCAAACTCTTTCATGACACAACTACCTAAGTCCCTCACACACCCAAGAGACTTATTCAGTTGTGGGAACAAATTTCATAACAATACTTTACATTTTTATAGTAGTTTCGTACTTTTTTATTCTTTATATTAATCAATGTGGGACTTGAATACTCACTGAATCGTTTGGCACCTCAGATAGTCAGAACTAAGGATTTACTATCCCTCCAACATTCGGACCTAATAACTCGGCCTATCGACCAAACAATGCAAACAATCTACTCAATAATCTTGACTACACATAGTAAGCATTCATGGGTCAACATTATGACAAGATCCTAATTAAAAACCTTAATCAGAATCAAACCGTTAAGCAAGACATAATCATGGATTAATGAGGAGGTTGGGCCTTAACAAGCTCCCAAATAACAAGATCATAGCCAAACAATATAAATAGGTGACTTGGGGACTGGTAAAGATTAAATTTGATAGAATTTTTAACTCATTATTACTTCCTACTTCCTTAAGCGTTAGAGTCTCTTTGCAAATACTCTCTCTATTCGCTATTTGACAGAGAGATCAAGACATTTGAGAACCCAAAAAAACCAAGAGATAAAGAGAACAAAAATGATTATGTTGAATAAACAACGAAGGAACATCGTTAATTGTATTTGAGCTCACTTAGATCCTCTAAAAATACCCACTAGCACTGATGTCATCCTCAAAAGACCCTTTATCCATCTCAAATAATCAAATTGATCTCTTACACCAATATATAAATATTATCAATGTTAATATAAAATAAATAAAAAAATAAATATATATCATTCATACTTTTTACAACATCTTTGGATAGTTGAATTTAGAAGATCTCAAATCTTGATCTATTAAAAGCAAATTAAAGTCATCACTTCTTAAACATTTGTTTTCTTTCATACGTCAATTAGAACACAATATTTGGTACGAACAACAAATGCACAAAAACATGTGTAGTTACATTCTTAATTATAATACACTATTCAAAGCATCTTAATTCATATAATTGGTGAAAATTTTGCATGTAGTCTTTCTCTCCCTCTCAACTTTATTGTTTTATGAGATGAACCTACGACAATAAATATTCCTTGTCTATTATAGGCATCCATGTGAATATGTGTTGAATTCATGATTAAGAAGCTAAGTTAGGGCAAGTTGATAAATTGAGTGATACCCATTAGAAGCATGTTGGAGTGTGGGGCTAAAATTTTCATTTCTTAGATGGCAATATTTAGCTTGAGTGGGTGAAGCACATTTGTTGAGTATTCATGGTGCTTCTTTTCCAACTCATTCAAATTGATGCTGCCCTTTAGATTAAAAAAAAAGTTCAATCAAAATTCTATTTTCTACTCCATCAATCAAAATCTACGAGCTAGCAAACAATGTTTGACATTTCATGGAATAAGCTCACGTAATGTTATTTGTTTTTTGTTTAACATTATTCTTTGATATCCTTTAATTTCCTTGTCTTCAATGGAGGATCCATGCACAAGATTTTAAATTTCACATCACAATTATTGTCCTTTAAAATATAATTTCACATGACAATATTAAACAGATTTTTTTTTACATCTTTTAGTAAGCTTTTACATCAAATCAAAATTATATTTTAAAAAAAAAATTATCTGATAAAGGGAGAGTTTTATTTTTTAGTTTTTCCCTATTATTTTAAGTAATACTCATCAAACTTCTTTGATCAAGTAAAAAAAAAATTCAAATTATAATTAAAATAATAATTTGTTAATTAAATTATTTTTCAAATATTTTTAAATTAAAATTTATGAGGTGTATATTTTTTTATATATTTTAATCCTTGTTTTATTATCAGGAAAATAGCCTTTCCATAATTTCAATTTTTTTTACTATTTGAAGTATAATTACAAAATACTCACACAATAGTAAAGACACTTATTAGTTACTTGTAATTTCTGTTAGATAAATTATTCTCCATTGCCTAACAAGTGTTCTTAGGTAGTTATGTTTCTTAACGATGTAGACAAGGATTGAATTTTTTATGATGAGTATACAGAAAATTTTAATAAAAAAGTTACTTCATCGTGATCACATATATGTTTGGTAGAAGATTTTTTTATATCCAATATTATAATTTTTAAGAATGATTAAAATTTCTTTGAATGTTTGTTATTCCTAGGAATAATTATATAATGTTTCAAAAAAAAATAAAAAAATAATGTAATAGTTTTATTAAAACTTTTAGTTTTCTCGTGTTAAATGATCTAACAAGAATAGGGTGATGGAATTAGTATAGTAATTTTTTTTTTAAACTTTGAAAAAGTTAAATTTAAGGGAATAACAATTTTGTGAAAAACTTAGATAATTTTTTTATTGAAAAAAATTATTTCTAAAAAAAATAAATTAAGCAAAGAAAACAAACATTGTCGAGTTAAGATTTTAAAAAAACTAACACTTTTCTTTATACCAGTCACTAAGTGTAAACCAAAAATAAAAATCTTCGACAAATTATTTTTTTTATAGTTAAAATTTTTATTACTAAATTTACTTATTTATATATCTAAATTTTATTTGTCTCCGTCTCGTGTATTTTTTATAGAACATGAAAAAGTTATTTTAGTAACATATTTTTCAATCCTATAGAAGTTCTTAAGATTGTAGATGACTTATTGATAAATATACCGGTTTATTGCAAATAATAAATGGACAAAAATAAAAATACCTAATTCACATAGTTTTACTGTATAATTATTTAATATAAAGAAAACTATAATATTTAGAATTTAAAATTTAAAAACAATTTCATAAAATAAAAAGAATTTAAATATAGATAAAGATATAATATGTAAGATATATAATATTTATTAATGTTCTTGAACTCAAGTCATTTCAGTGACCAAGAAAACATTAACCACTAGACCAAACAAGTTCTTTGGTTATATTATCATTTTTATTATACTTATTAATAATAATAATAATAATAATAAAAATTATATTCATATTATTTATATTATTAATATTATATTAATATTATTCATATTATTAATATTATATTAATATTATTCATATTATTAATATTATATTCATATTATTAATATAGTTAATATTTTTAATATTGTTAATATTTTTAATATTTTTAAGATTGTTAATAATAATAAGTATAATAAAAATCATAATAATACTAAAGAATTTGCTTGGTGTAATGGTGTAATGTTGATTTTAGATACGGATTTTGATCCGTATGTAATAATTCATATATAATTCGCGTTTTTCTTATAGTGGTGGTGATATGTTAACACAAGTAAAAAAACCTATACTTCAAACTAATAAAATAATATTTTAATTATATTTAATTTATTTTTTATTTTTAAATATTATAATATGATTATAATATGGTGTCAAATGTATTCACTGTAAGAAAATTGTAAGGCCAAAATTTGTCAATAAGTTCTATCAATAATATGTATTTTCCAATGAATTTTTAACAAGATAAATCCATCGACAATTTCGTTGTTGGTAAAAAAAATACCAAATACATGTATACAACATTATTAAGAGGATATTTTTTAAATATAAATTTATATTACAATAAATATATGTTTCGAAATTTATATTATATTTAAAATTTGTGGTAATTAAGCAATAAACACTTAATTATATAAAGAACTTTGATACATTAAAGTATTAATGTGAGGATTATTGGATCATCAATTAATTAGTTGGTTAATCATTCATAAAGTTAAGTCCATGACTTTTATTAAAATATATTTATCAAAAAATTGGGAAGAGGTGTGTGCATAAAGTTAGGGTAGGTAGAAGTTGGGTTGTGGGTGCGAGAATAAAAATTGGGTTGTGATAGAAATTAATATTCTATATGACATTTTATTATAATAAGAAATAGTCCTTTTGTAAAAAATAGTTAAGTTTGTCAAATAAAATTTAGATTTGTGATGGATAAAAAATAAGGCTTTTTGCTACACCCAATCAAAACTAATACTACATAAAAATTTGAAATTCTAGAATTGTTCTACATTCTGGGTTTGAAAAATCATAATTAAAAAATACATTCTAAAAAAAATATCTAAAATAATTTTTTCAAAAATTCATTTAAAAAAAATAAAATCTGGAATACAAATAATACATTTCAAAAAATGGATTCCAAAAAACAAAAATTCAGAAACACTGGAAAGATTATATCAAAAAGTTGTTCTTAGAAAACAAAATTCAGAAAAGTGTTCTGAAAACGCAAATCTAAAAATGTATTTTAGAAATATCAAATTTGGAACACATTTTTAAGTGCACCCCACTCCTATTTAGAAATACCAAAGAGGATATTTTTATCATTTTGTGTAGGATGTATGTTCAAATTTTGTTGGATGCAGAAAGCAAAAGCCGAAAAACAGAGGAAAGAAGCATCCATGGAATATTATTTCTAAAAGTAAACGCAACACAAATTAAGACAAAATCATATTCAAGTCAGACATTAGTAAGTTTCATAGGCTTCCTCTATAACATGTATAACTCCATGAAACTCAACAACCATAACAATCTTAACTTCAAGAAATGCATAGAAAGCACCAATAAACTTCTCCATACTCTTACAGAAAATACCTCTACAAGTAGCAAGACCAGGATACCTCATAACAACCCCATCAATGTTAATTTTAACCCAACATGGTGAAGGAAACTCCCATATAACATAAAGAGGACGAAAAACTTTACCGCCACGAGTATTAATACCAAAAAACTTAATCATGTTAAAATCCAACATATCATTCTTCATTGAAACTTTAGACAAATTTCCCATTAGACAACTTAAATCTTTAATTACCGAAATAGCCATAGAAACCTCAATCTTATCCTAAAATCTAGCACAATTCCCCATACGTCATATCATCCAAATAGAAAAAGTTATCATAGCAAGCTTAGTCAATTTAACCAAAGAACTACCATCACTCTTAATAAAAGAAAGAAGATCATTCTTATTAGAGAAATGAGAAGTAAGAAAAATATGTCGAACCTAACTCCAGATATGCAAAGCATTAGAACATTCAAAACATAAATGTTGACTAGATTCCTCATGCAAACATTTATTATGAATATGTTGATCGGTAGGAAGCCGCACATGAAAAACTTTCCAGAGTACTAGAGTTTTGAAAGGCACAATAAATGAAGACCAAATGAATTTACCCTGACAATAAGGAACTCTTGGTTCCAAGAAAAAAGTCCTAGCCGATTTAAGAGTCAAACAACCAGACTCATCCAGAATCCAATTAAGAATATCCTGTTCATCCCTAACCATGACTTGATTAAAAAAATTAGGCATTTGCTGTAAAGATAAGAGAATATTTCAATAACAACTTGTCCAAAACTAAGAAACTGTATACAGAATGCTAGTATCATCAAATAACACTGCAATATTTGCTAAAGAAGTAGTAGAACATCATTTATTATTTCATAAATTGATAAAAGAACATGTACCAACAGTCCAAGAAGTATAATCAAGTATAGTAGAATAGGTCAAAGAGATCCTATAAACCATTCTAAACTTGTATTTTGATTTAAGAACCCCGACTTTCAAGAGAAAAGACCAATGTATGTTGCTATAAACAAAGTTCCAAGAGAGCTTAAGAAGATATGCATTATTTTCATGACGAAGATTAATAATTTTCAAACCTCCATTCTCAAGAGAAGAACAAATCGTATCACAATTCACGATGACTATGCATTTTTTCATAATATCACTAGTCCAAATAAAATTTCGACACCACTACTTAACTTGGTTAAGAAGTGAAATAGGCCATTTATACATATTAAAGCTATTATAAGCTAGAAATCCAGTAATCACTGTATTGACCAAATGAATTTGATGCATCATGCTAAGAGATTTACCTTTCCAATATGTTAGCTTTAATTTGACTTTATCTGTCAAAGGTTGAAGAAATCGATACTTTGGAGCACTAACAAAGATTGACACTCTTAAATAATTGAAAGACAAACAATCATGACTACAAGAAAATCTACGATGAATTTTGATGACAAATCTAGCAAAATTATCCATAGAAATAAGTTTATATTCTTTATTACTTAAAAATTTATATTTTTCAATTAACTTTGTATTGTTTAATGTTTTCATTATTCGGGTAAAATGGTTGTTATATTGTCCAATCATTTTACTTACTTATCTCCATATATTAAAAAATGTGAAATTTTATGATTAATATTTAGTGATATTGTCGTTAATATAAATAGAAGTAAATTTTATTACATTAATTGAAAACATGTTGAAAAAATGTTGTCATGCCACGTTAGGAAACTAAGGGACTATTGTCGTTATTATTGATATACGTGACAATAATAATCCTTTGTTTTCCAACAAGTTTTCAATGAAAACCATAAAAATAAATTTTCATTTTACATCAACCGTAATAACATTTTATATAAACCATAAAACCTCATATTTCTAAACATATAGATAAGTAAGCAAGATGATAGGACAAGATAACAACCATGTTACCTAATTAACGGAAGAAAAAATCAAATGACAAAAACTCAATTGAAAAATATAATTAAGTACTTAACAAATCAACTCTTTTTCAAATAATAACTCAACTGAAAATACCTAAATTTATGAAGGACAAATTTGATTAAACTAATTTATAATAAAATAAAAATATATTTAAATGGTTTAATACTGCTTTTAGTCCCAATATAAGTTGAAAAAATCAATTTGGTATCTCAATTTTTATTTTGTTCAATATAGTCCAGAGTTTGTTTAAAATGTTTGATCATTTTTGTTAACATCATTAATTAAGCACGTATGTGAGCCTTTTTCTTGAACATTAAGAAGAGAACGAATTTGGATTTTCGTTGAGGAGTGTTTGAAAGACTTGGAGGGTGATTTTTTTCATAGTGGGAGAAATTTAGATTGTGGTGTTGTTGATGTTGATTTGTGTAAAATATTCTTATTTGAGGTTTTGGTTGTTTGTATGTAGTTAACTAAAATTCGAGTTAATTTTTTATTCAATGTAGCAATATAAGTTGTATGTCAATGTAAATTTTATATAAGCATTTAAAGTTATTAAGAAATAATTTTATACAGGTATAGTGAACTTTTATATAAGTATTTAAATTCCAACTTTGTAAATGTATTACTTTAGATGTTTTTTTAAACAATAGGGTGTGATCAACCTCATAAATTCCTAACATTATTAAATATGACCTATGTAAACAACTTCAATACAACATCCATCCATTATAGTTGTAAAATGATAAAAAATAGTACTGAAACATTTATGAACAACATTGATGAACAATGGAGCAAACCCCTCAACCCAACAGAAAAGAAGAACGAAATCAAAATAATGAAAGGAAATAACCTAGACAACTACATAAAAAGGACAAATCTAAACTCACCGAGTCTACCACTTATAGTTCCTCAAAATCTAATTATGTGTTCAACTCTATCTACTAAGTTATCACCCACTTAGCAAAATTTAACAATTGAATTGAGTCATTTTAAACAAATTTAAGGCCATATTGAACAAAATAAAAAAGTAAGGTAGTAAATTATTTTTTGACAAATTATATTAGAAAAAAAAGTGGTATTAAATATATTTAAATAGATATAACAATTTAATTATGTTAAAACATCTCGGAAACAAATATCACTACAAGAAATTCATTAAATAGAAATCAATTTTAGAACAAAAAATAATTAGTTACTATATTAACTAAATCAAATATTATTTTAAAGACTAAAAAAAATAGTAATATTTAAAATAATTTTTATTATTAATAAAATTTAAAATTTAAAATTTAAATTAATTGGTAACTAAATCTTAGTACGTAATTAGATATAAATTTAAAAATTATTTTATAACTTAATTAATAATAATAACTATTTTAAAAACTAATATTTTTTTAGTCTATAAAATAATATCTAGCTTAATCAATATAATAATAATTATTGTTAATATTAATTTTTATTTAATAATTTTCGTGTAGTATAATGTCGTGAATAATGTACTCATATATAAGATATATAAATATAATAAATATGTCATTTATTAATACATTGTCTTGGATTATAATTCCATAATAATAATAAAATATTATAAATAGTATAATAATTAAAATAAACTATATAAAATAAAATTATCTAAATAATAATAAAGTAAATTTATTTTATGTGATTTTTTCAATATATCATTCATTAATAAAATTATGTCTCACTAGTAAATGAGGAGGGAAAGTGTAATAAAACTAATGTATTATACAGAAATGAGTGAAAACGAAACTTCATAAATATTTTAAAGAATATATATAGTTAAGTTGGGGGTATCCCTTTGAACTGGCAGAAGAGTGAAAGATGAAAAACTGGGTGGATCCGTGATAACGAAGGCAATCGGAGCTTGTAGGCCACTGTGCCTATGCGACGTTCGACACGATAGGGATCAGAGTAACGTGGGGATAGCTTGGGTGAAAGGCGATGCTCAACAAAGTGTTGTCAGTGAGGTTGAAGACAAAGCCACACCCAATCTCCGACGGCGAAGGAGCAGTTGGTGCGGTGGTTGTCTGCTTAGGCTCGCATGCGTTGGCAGTTGCGGAGGAGGTTATGCTTCAAGTGGTGAATGACAAGGGTGTGCTCTTGTAAGAGTTTTGAGACCATGGTGCTCGTTCGTGGTGTGTGGAGCATGTCTATGGTGGTGGACAGTGTGGTCTTTCATACAAGGCGTGGAAGGGAGAGGTTCCAATGGAGGAGTCGTATGATGTGTTGTACCATAACTCTCTGAGATAGCAAAATTTATACCATGAGTGAGGGTGGTTACTGGCGAAACACCAAAGGTCTGTTGGTCTGGTGTTTGAATGGTTTGGGATAATAGTGTGTTCAACTTCTTCTGATTTATGTAAATTTTGAAATGGGTTCCTAACAAGTACTGATGCCATTTTTGTATGACTTCTGTGATTGCATACATCTTCCTTACATACACTAAGGCCACATTGAGGCAGGGACACATTTTTTTGCTGAAAAGGGCGATGGGTGATTGGCCTGGCTAAGCACTACTCCTACAACGACTGAAGATGCATCAATGTTAATGACAAATGGTTGGGTGAAATTTGGAAGACGTAGATTAGGAACCTTTGTTATTTCTGCTTTCAATGTTGTAAATGCATGTTATGTTGTATATGGCCATATAAATCTTTGATAATGTAATAAATCGGTGAAAGGAGCGACGAGAGTGGCATAACTACGAACAAATTTTTTGTAGTATTCGGTGAGGTCGAGGAACGCTCTTAAAGCTATGAAGGGACGTGGCTGAGACCATTCTTTGATTGATTTTATCTTTTCTGGGTTAGGGGCCACTCCAACTGGGGAAATGATGTGGCCCAAGGAACTTACTTTTGTGGTAGTAAAACTATAGTTAGAAAGCTTAGCAAAAAGTAATATGGTTTCTAACAAGTTCAAAATAAGGTCTAAATGGGTTAGATGGTCCTGAATTGTGGGGCTGTAAATAAGAATGTCATAAAAAAAAAAAACTAAAACAAATAGTCTGCGATAGGATCGTAGAAGATCATTCATGGTTGCTTGAAATGTTAAGGGAGCATTAGTCAAACCAAAAGGCATGACTAGAAATTCATAATGGTCATCGGTAGTTCTGAAGGCTATTTTGTGAGTATCATATGGGTTCAACCTAATCTAGAGATACCCTGAGTACAAGTCAATCTTAGTAAAAATTGTAACTAACCCAAATTCATCAATAGTGGGTATGGGGAAGTGGTGACATATGGAGACTGCATTGAGTGTTATGTAATCTACACATAAACACCAAGTTCCATCTTTCTTTTTTATCATAAGTATTGGGGTAGAAAAGAGGCTGGTATTGGGTTTGATGAACCCTTCTCTCAACATCTCTTCACTGAAGTGTGTGATGGTACTTTTTTAAGAACAAAGATAACGGTAGGGGCGTACATTAATAGGGGCAGTGTTGGGTAAGAGGGGAATGTGGTGATCATAGGGTCTTTGTGAGGGTAAACCTTGGGGTGTTTTAAAGGTGGATTGATGTTGGCATAGGATAACTTAAATGGGCGGGGGTAATTGGTATAGTGGGGATGATGGTGTTTACAAGTTGTCTTCCACATATATGGGAGTTGGGGAAGGTGTATCAACTGATAATAAATGTAGTGAAGCTATGGTGTTGGTGGAAATGTTATGACAAACCTGGAGGTAAGTATCTTGAGTTGAGGTAGGAGGAGTTGTAGCAGTGAGGGTGATTTGTTTGTTGAGTGAGTGAAGGCAATGTTGGGGATAACAAAATCTGCTTGAATGGGGCCTAATGTGCACAACCACTCAATTCCCAAAACGATGCTCGTTCCTTCTATAGGTAAGAGATAGAAGTGAATAGTTAAAACTGAGGGATGTAGAGATATCTATACTAAAGGAGAAATGTCTTGACATTTTATAAAGGCATCATTACTAACCATGACTCTAAAAGGTGGGTTGGGTTGAATCAGGAGGTGTAGGTGTTTGGCAATGTGAGGTTGTAGGATGTTGTGGAAGTTGCCTTAATCCATAAGACATGTTATTGGCAAATTATGGAAAAGGCCTTGAAATTTTAAAGTTTTGGGAGAAAAGTTTCATGTAAGGGTGTGGGGAGATAAATGGAAATGGACCATATCTACATTGTAAGTGGGATCAGTAAGGTCTTCGAGAACTAGCAAAAGTGGTTATGTGTCATCTAAAAGTAGCAGAAACTGTGAGGTGGAGCATTTGTGACCTAGGATAAATTTCTCATCACAATTATAGCATAGACCGAGAGCGCGACACTTTAACATTTGTGTAGGGATGATGCATTTTATTGGGAGGTTAGAGGTTGGGGACAAAGTGGGCTGGGAACGAGTAGTGGGTGTATGGGTGGGGTTAAAAACATTGGTGTAGGAAGGTGGACAAGTTGTTTTAGGCTTGGAATCTTTGATTTTGTCTTCAATGAGTTTAGCTAAGCCAATAGCCGGGGAAATGGAATAGGGGTTCAAGATGGTAAGTCATCTGCGAATCTCCAGGATAAGATCGAATATGAAACAATTGAGAATGGTTTCTGATGTCAAGCCATGTACACAATTGTATAATTTCTCAAATCTGGTTTGGTAGTCAGTGATTGTGGTTTGTTGGTGAAGCTTGAATAATTCAACTTAGTGGTCTGTGTATGAAAAGGAGACAAAACGTAATTCTAAGGAACACGTAAAGGAAGGTCAATCGATAATGAAATGATTGTGATGCATCCATTTAAACCAGCTAAGTGTTTCTCCTTTCACGTGAAAAGGAACCATAGATAATATGTTTTATGGAGAAATATGGTAAAAGTCAAAATATTGTTTTGCTTGAAATAACCAATCTAGTGGTTCTAGTCCTTGAGAAAAAGTGAGTTGTAGTTTGGGTGGTCTGAGTGATGGGAGAGAGGGTGTTAAATTGTGGGGTTGCTCATGTGAACTAGTAAATGGTGAAGATTGAGAAGGTAGAGTAGAAACCTAGTCTTGTAACATAACAAGGGAGGACTTGTAACATAGCAAGGGAGGACTAGAAGAGGTCATTGCGTGCCTCCAGATTGATCTAGCGAGCTTCACTAGCCTCCATTTGAGACTGAATGGTTGTGAGGCAAGCTTGAATGGTCTAAAGAAGGTCTTCAAGGCCTTTGGATTGAGGTTTGGGAGGCAAGGAGCAAGACAATGAGAACACCAATGAGAGAAGAGGGGTGAGCTATAATAGCTACTGCAACTAATGAGTACTCAAGATTTTTTAATAATTAGGGTAAACAAAGATTGAGCTAACAGAGGCTCTTTCACTACCCCTATTATATTATGTAATCATCCATCCATATTTGTTGTCTCTTGGGCCTCAGTGTAACATTGGGCCCTTCTCTAACAATATGAGAGCACATGAAAATTCACAAGTGTTCATGGAAAGTTAATACACGAATCAATACAAATGTTAGTGCCTTCCATGCTCCAAAAGCATAAAAGAGCCAACAAGGTCTTGGTAAGTAAGTGTACAAACAATATATTTTAGCAAAGCCTGGATAGAACAAAGGACTAATTAACAATAAAAAATGATAAATTAATATAGTTCCAAAAATGGTTGTTATTCTCCCATTAGTATTAAGTGGCCTAATATTTAATATAAACCTTTATTTGGTATATCACTGAAGGCAATCACCAATTTTAAATAAAAAGTAATACTATAAACATTAAGAATCTGCACATAGATTGTGTATAAAAAAATGTAACATTTAAAGTTGCATATAATTAAGCCAAAACAACATATATCACTGCTACAAACATTCGGAGAGAAATTTGCATGGATGAAAGGCAGAAATTCAAATAACACTTTGCAGTATTTCTTCATAAAACTCTACAATAAAATGTTGCCCTTTATATTCATGATGCTGTTGTTTGAACTTTAGAATAACCCTTGTCAAAAACTGGTGAAAATAAAATGAGCAAAGAGTACCTGTGGCCGCAACATATTACTGCCAACAGATAGAAGACATGTCTCAAAAATGGAGGCATGTAAAACTAAAAGCAACTCCAACTGTCAGATTTTCATAGTTGTTGGCAAGGCTTCAAAAAAACATCTTTCATCTCCTAAATTCATCCTACACAAAAAAACCAATCTTTTAGGTTCCATTTTTCACTTCCAAAATGGATTTCGGTTCAAAATTCTAAGGAGAGAAAGATCCCTTGATACTGAAAATTGTGAACAAAGAAGCACAAAATTGTCAAGTTCACATTCTCGAGAAAGATCGAGATGTGAGTGACCATTCACTTGCTATTTTCCCTTTTGCCTGTGGATTTTTTGGGTGATAACAAGGTGAGGCTGCGTGATTTTGGTGTATGATGTCCAAACACTTTCCTCAATGGTGTGAATTCTGATTCATCATCATCACTATCAATGTTATCTGGAGTATGCCTATTCTGATATGCTCTCTGCTGCAGAAGAAAGACATTGAAATAGTAGCTGACCAAATCTTCTCTGCTCTTCTTAGGAAATGTTTTAAAGAGATGATCCCAAAAACATTTATCAAGTGAAGCAGGGTTTGATTTCACCACATCCTTGAACTTCTTCTCATCTTGATCTGTCCAAGAACTCCTGACATCTTCACCTACCTTGTCTAAATTCCATTGGAAAAAAGCCTCACCCAGTTCCATTTTAACTTTAGACCTTTTCTCAGCAACGTGAAACCGGACACACTCAACAGAACCTTGAACTGGGCACCCACATGAATCTTGCCTTCCTTTTCCAATCGGGTCCCTTTCAACAATACACCATTTGGATTTTACAACTTTTGGAGGCCATATTTCTGTCCCCAACCACTTAGAATCACTCTCACAAGTCATGCCAGTCCATTTTGGCACTTCAGCTTGATGATTTGGCCCCACCGGGATGTGCACTCGAGCACATTTATCAAGACTCGAGAGTGCAGAACAAGATTCAAGTAACTTTTTGTCCACCCGATCTTCAGCTCGAGCACTCCGGGTTCTCTCCAAACCTCCACGTGTTCTTCTTCTTGTTCTAGACGAAGAAGAGGAGACAACTCCATCAGATGTAGATTTCCCCAATGAAGACCTCTCATCACATTTCAACCTCTGTCTAAAATTGTACAATGCCCCAACGCGATCATCATACATGAAAGGATGCATTTTCTGACTCTACAAAATGGCATAACATTTTGGTTTTAATTTGACACCACAGTTATGTTTTCAATTTTCAATAGATACATGGACACCTAACGCATCGCCACACTCTAAAACATTTCATGTCCAAAATATAGGACACAACACACAGCCACACACAAGAGAGAAAGAAGCTTAAATGAAACTAAATTTAAGCAGCATAACAAAATACTTAAATTGATAATCAATATTCGTATAATCTTGAAATAAACACAATGATTTAAATGATGATTTTGCAGACAATTCACACAATCCTAAACTAATGTAACATTATGGCAGCAAAAAATTTACATTGAAAATAAATAATTTCTCACACTAAACTATAAAAATTAAAAGTTGAATTAAGTAATAAGACATCTGCAATAATAAATTCTTTCAATAGCAAAGATTTAACAAGAATTTAAAGATTGAATTGTTTTGAGATAAATTTAAAAATTGAAGAATTAGAATTAGTAAGATACTAATGAATTCGCACCATAAATAAGATATTGACAAATCTAGTATAATTTGTAATAAGAAAAAAATAGAAATTTTAAATTTTCTGCAATAACTTGTTCTTCTTAATACATTGGCCAAGAAAATTATGAGACTTCAATTTTGATGAAACATAAGTGGCCACTACTAGACTGACCATAAATCTATAAGCAATAAAAACATAGAAATGAAGTTGTAAAAAAAATATGGATGGTGAAATTAATAGAAAAAGAACACAACAAATTAGATTAAAAAATTAGCAGAATGTGAAGTACAGAAATGGGTGGGGGAAGCCTAAAGAAAAATGAATGAATGGAAGACAGGATAAAACACAGTCCTATAGTGAGTGAAGGAATAATCGGCAAATAGAGGTAAACTTTTGAAGTATATTTTACCCCAAACAATGGCGTTCCATAAGTATAGGTTTCTGTTCAGAAGCCTATATTAGGGTTGTGTCTATAAAGTAATTATGAACAAATACAAAATACATTAGTAAATTTAGGGAAAACAATTTAGAAGCACACCATCCATGACTTCCACATAAAAATATAATAATTATAATGCCAATAGCGAAAATATTGATAATAGTTACCAAACAAAAAAATGCATAAAGGCATCTATTTAATTAGATAATTGGGGAAGTAAATTTATCCAAAAATTATAAAAGATTTATTTCCATGATATATGGTCTCAACTCAACCCAAAACAATGACATAGAACCCTATACTATAGTTCATAATTCATTAATGATCTGCATGACAAACAAAGAGAACATGGTATTTTCATATTACCTGCCAACTAAGTTGTTCACTGTCTGTCTCGAAATCTTTCTTCAGAAAGACTGCTTCTCGAAACAACAAAGCCTGCTTCCAGATCTCCTGACTACTGCATGACTTCCACTTAGACTTCTCAGGAATCAAACCATTTGCAGGATCACAAGGATTTTTAGCAATGCTGTTAATCCAAATTAGCATTTCTGACATAGATTCTCTCTTCCTCTTGTGACCAAATTTCTCTTTGTCAACACTAGATGGATCCAATATCAAGACTTCATCACTACCGTCATCGTTATCTTTATTGCTGATCTTGCTTTCATTTGACAATCTAAGCATGTCACTTTCTGCATCGGATGCATCCACAGTTAATAATTTGCTCTCATCAAACTCTTCTAGTATATCCATTTCAGTATTAAATCCGCAAAATTTTACTATAATAGGCTCACCCGTCTCATGGTCCTCCAGCATGTCCAAATCAACAAGTCGAAGTGCTGACCTCCTAACTTTCTTGGCCGCATTGGAATCTGGATTCACCCCGTTCACCCTATTCGTACCGCACAACTTCCTCTCCTCTAGATAGTCACGTACATTATCAAATTCATCCCCGATAGAACCTGATTTTTTGTCTTTCATACTATTACTACCACATGACTTACTCCCACCTAGATACTCATATGCACTCTCGTGTTCAACCCCATTGGACACTGGTTTCACACACTTGACTCTATTACTACCACTGAACTTCCTCCCATCCGGACAGCCACACTCCCTCCTCTCATGTTCATCTCCCGCCTCCTCCCCGCCAGAACCGTTCAACACGGATTCAGTGTGTGCCTTCATCAAATGCTTGTGAAACTTAACTCTATCACCCTCTAAACCACATTCAGCAAACTTGCCACCAGCAACATTCTTCAAACATTTATCTAGAGTACTCAAGTGTTTGCTGTAAACAAGTTCCACAGAGGAACCAACCTTCACACCCAACCCATATTCTTCCCCCACCACATCCCACAACCTATTCTTACAGACAGCATCATAACCACCTTTCTTCTTTACCACCATGAAAAGTTTATACAAATCCAGAGGCTCCCCGTTACCCATCATTCGAGATACGGATCTGTTTCAGAAACAACCCACCAAGGAATTGATCAAAACAGCATGCACCCGTATCAGATAAACCTACAAACACACTTGCATTATCAGCTTCAACTTCAAACTAATTAAGGGGATTTAGCCAGATCAATGACAACCCCATCAACAACCCACAAATGGTTATCACATTAAAATTATAAAAACAAAATAATGATCATGTAAAGGTTCCATTTTTATTCCTCCACCGCCCACAAAAGAACGAAAAAAAAATATAAAGAAGGGGAAACCTAGGTATACAAGCATTCAAGGTTGAGAACTGAAAAAGGGTACCGATTGAGAATCATGGGTCATGGCTTTTGAAGAAAGGAAACTATATGCTTTCTCTATCTACATCGTAAGAGAAAAGGGGTTGAGGAAGGAACAGAAAATTTTTCGGAGTCCCGCGCTTTGTTTATGTGCCTAAAAGTCCAAAAAAATTGCAGATAGTGTATTTTGGAAGAATGAAGGAGGGGCAAAAGTTCAAGTTTTGAACAGATGCAGACCCTATTCTTCAAAATCCAGAAGGGTTTTTGAAAATCTGAAAATGAAAATAGCTTCGGAAAATTAAAATAAGAAAAAGGGTTTTCGGAAATTTAGGGGCAAAAAATATTTGTCAAACAGAGGATTCTTAATTTTTGATTGGAAGTAAAAATAGATAAAAATAAATAAGGAGTTTTCATTGAAAGTGAAAAAGAAAGAAAGATAGACATACCAGTGTCACTAAAGAAAAACTAGAGAGAATGCTTCCACAACCAACCTAATGTGACCTCACTTGTGGTTTAGCACCACCAACTTGTCCCTTAATTTGCCAAATCCCAATACTATTCTATTTTCTTTTCTTTTCTCTAAATCTCTTTTTCAATCTTTCTCCTTTTTTTTGAAAAAAAAAAAGGTGAAAGAAGAATAGAGAGGGAGAAGAAAGAGGAATTTGAAGAGTTTCACTTTTTTGTAAGAATGAAGGTTTTTTTTATGGAGAAGTATAATGTAAAACCACCCTTTTATATATTTTTCATTTGGTGTTGTTTCATTAACCATGGTTACTATTTAACTTAGGTTAGGTTGAGTTCAATTTTGAATAGGTGCATAGTGGATTGTTTTTAGGGATTTAAAAAAGAAATGGTAGAATGGATAAATGAATAATCAAAGTTTATCATCAACACAAATTGGGTGTTATTCAAAAGTGGTTGACTATTTTTATTTTTTATTAAGAAAATATAAATACTAATAATTTACTATTTTCTCAACTTTGATTTACATCTATACCTATATATAAAAGAATTCTCCATTATAACCGTTTTTTGTGTACACAATTTTTTTCTGATTCTACCCTTATTTAATATATCTCATTTTATTAATACAATGAAGTATTTTATCATTTTATATGAATTATTTAAAAAATTAAAATAATTTTTAATTTTTTAAATTAATATTAATGTACAGTTTTTGTATGACTCCTTCACTCTTCTCTTAATTCCTTATTTTAATGCAACAACAGGAAGAAAGAGATAACATATTCTCACACATTCCTACACCAAATCTCACATATTAAATAAAATAACTTTCATTCTCAATCACTCTCTGCACTCCTCCATTGTTTTTGTTTTTCAATTTCGACTCATCCAAAATTATTTTTATATGTATGTTAAATTTCTATTATCGTGAAAATTGAGTGAAAGAGGAAAATACGGATACACAAACGCAGCTGTGCCTGTGTTTCCGCTAGTATAAAAAAGTTGTGTGGTACTTTTTTAAGGAAAAAAAAACAAATTTATAAAATTTAATCTGGCATTAAAAAACATACAAAATTCATTAAATTATTTTTTAAATTTTGATAAATAGTAAATGTTAAACTCATAAAATAATCCTATATTATCTCTACTCTTTTCATTTAAAGGATATATAGATATTCATTAATGATATTTAGTAATTTTTTTCATAAATAATTTTATTCTAATTAATTTTTTATTAAACCAATATAACAATTTTAAACTTATTTTGGAATTCAGTGATGAGAAAATATTAACTTATAACTCACTTGCAAAAAAATAACTAAAGTTATAATAAATTACATATTTTTTTTTTATAAAAAGCTTCCATGTTAGACATCACTATGTTACTTGACATCTTAGATAGGCTCACACCTCAAGTAACAACAATCATTTATCATCACATGAAAAAAAGTATTATTAAAATATATATATATATATATATATATATGAGGGACTAGACCAAAACTCATATGTTAACAAAAACGATATATAGGTAGACACCTATTAATAAAGAATTCTAAGAACAAACTAGATGGAAACCTATTATACCAATGAAAGGATTTTCTATGAATAAATCTTAAATTAGCCAACTTATCAGCACACGCATTCCCATATGATATTTTCTTATTTTTACATTAATTGTTGTATACAAAGTTTAAATCTTATAAAGCTATAAAGTTGTTTTAAATTCTTCCCATATAAAGTTATTGAAATTCAAGCCACAAAATTTTAATCACAAATTTCCATTAAAAAATTCATATCATAACATTCTTATACAAATTATAAGAATTAATCAAATAATTGACAAATTTAAAAGGGTGTATGGTAAATCCAATAGGTGAATTACTAACTTATTTAATTAGTTTACAAACTAGTTTGAGTAATAAAAAATATTTATTAATTATCTAATTCATAATTTATTTTAGGAGCTTTTAACTTGTAACCATAAGTTACTCATAATAATTTCAATTTCTCTCTTGTAACTCATTTAATCTTCTTTCAATATTATCTCTTATATTACAATATATCTCATTATCCTTAAATTCTTTTTATCCAATATTACATATTTCAATCTCACAAACAATAAATAATTATTACACCATTTTTAATATTTTTTGGTGGTTTTTTAAAAAGATTTAACATTACACATTAAATGAATAAATTTTTCATTATATGATAGCATGTGGAAATTACATACAAAAAAAAAATTGTAAAAAAAATAAATTCAATGTAACAATAATTTTTATTATGAGAAATAAAAAATAATAATTGAAAAAAAATAAAAATTAAATTTGATTAATACACATTAGATCAACTCATTTAAATCATTAACTTGTCCAAATAAAAAAGAATATATAACTTTTAAAAAATAAATAAAAGTACTAAAATTTTTAGTAAGAATTTATGTATTTTATAAAGTCTAAATTTATAATCATATAATAATATATTTTTCTTAAACAACAAATGTCATTTATATAATTTATTAACTAGTTTATAGGCTAGTATAGCTAACACTTCTAATCCAATAATCTAGTTTATTAAATAGAAATTATATTATTAGTTAGCTTTGCCAAATATATCTTGAATTGATATAGAAATTGGTAAACTTATGTAGATATATTCTTTATGTTATACTTGAAACTTTTAAGCTAGTTTATCATGTAGAAGCTATATTATTACCTAGTTCGCCCAATAGATCTTGAACTGATGTAGAAATTGGTAATTGTTAGCAAAAAAAATATTAAATTTATTTGTATGACTTCTTTATAAATATTTATAAGAAGAAAAAATAATATTTTTTATAAGTTAAAAGTTAGTTTATGTGTAAATTAATTTGTAAAAATTTATTAATATAATTTTCTCAAAATTTTGTTTTTAAATTGTATATAACTAATTTTAGTTCATGTAGAGTTTTATTTGTTTTTTTTCTACTTATTTTTCTCTTTTACAAGTGCGTATGGCTTGGTTGATCCATGAAAACTTTTAAGTTATATTATTAGATTATAAGAATGTCATAGTTTAAAAAATAACAAAGTTTAAAACAATCTAACTTAATCATATTGTGATTTTGAGTAAAATTTTCTTTTTCTTTATCTCTAGTTTCTTCATCTTCTATGATTTGCATATATTAATTTGATTACATATGTATGTGAGATATAAGTTGAATAGATTAATATCTATTAATTTAAGTTTATGAAATCAAGTTAGGACTTCTTTAAAAAAAATATTTACCAAATACTAATTAATAAGATCACATGAGCTTTTGAGTAAGTAAATTAATAAATTAAAGTTAACGTATCAAACATAACTACAAAATTTTAAAAGTCAAAAAGATAATTTTATAAGAATAACCTTTTAAAACTCTCATTTCAATACATAAAAAATAAATATTTCTAAAAAACATGTTGGGTCTAGCATTTATGAATATATCAGAAGTTATAAATAATCAAAATGATAATTATTAATATATATAATTAAGTTAGTATAAACTATTAAATTAAATAATTAATTTTAAATTAAAAGTCATAATTGATTTTAAAAGTATAATTTTTTTATTTAAAAACGAACTCAAACACATAATCTATTTTTGACTTTATTCAATTTATTTGCCACTTGTTATATACCCAAAGCAAAACATTTATTATTTTAACAATACTTTCATTTATTTTAAAAATTAAAATCATTAATTATGGTTATAGTTCAAAATTCATTCAAACTATCAATTATTTATTAATGATTTATTAATTATTTATTAATTATTTATTAATTATTTGTTAATTTTGATAGTTTTGACTTACTTTAAAATATTTGTTATTTTAAAAAGCATTCATTATTTTAATAACACTGGTTTATTTAAAAAAATATAAATATTGAAAGAATTCAAAATACATTCCCAATAATTTATTTAAAACAAAAATAAATTTAGGAAATTATATTTGTCATTCTAGTACTTGCTAGGACTAATGTTCCTTGGATGCTTTATAATATGTAGAACACTTTGTCTTGATTACTGTGGAAAAATCAGGTGTAGGGTTTCTCACATTTTCGTGAAGGGAATGCATGTGTTGATAAACTCATAGAGAATATTTTCATTGCTTTCATCCAATCTTTTCTTAGAGTTTTTTATTAATAGGTATAAATTACATATGTACCGTTTTTGTTAATATATGAGTTTCGGTCTAGTCCCCTATTTTATTGTATTTCCTTTCTTTTTTTTTAATAATTGATGGTAGATGATTGTTGTTACTTGAGGTGTCAGCCTAACTGAGATGTCAAGTTTCATAGTGATGTCTAACACGGAAGCTTTAATAAAAAAAGTTAATAAATCTTTTAAAGAAAAATAAAGTATTGTTTCTATTGGAGAAAATAAAGAAGATTTCACACATGTAAATGTATATAGAGGACTTAAAAAAAATTAAATAGAAATCAATTTTAGAGACAAAAAAATAATCAGTTGTTATATTGACTACTACAAAAATTATTAGTATCTAAATTAGTTTCTATTATTGATAAATAATTTATAAATTAGTATTTAATTAGCTACCAAAGTTTTAATTATCAAATTTTTAAATTCTTGATTGAGAATATTGATTAAACTCATATTTTGAATCGCATTAACCTACTTCTCTTGCTTTGATGATATCTTAAACTGTATGTAACCGTTTACAATTATTATAATGATTTTGGAAAGTTAGGACTCCAAACTCGATAAAGGAATAAAATACTTTGAAGATTGAAAAGATAAGTTGATGTATACAGTAGAACATTTGGTTGTTCAATGTCCATTGGGTTGTCTGCTTTGGATTCTTCTTCTATGGACTAATGTTAGCAAATGCTGATGCTTGTGGGCAAGATTAATCAAAGTTCAATTCATTTATCTAAAACAAAATTGGAAACAAAATATTCAAAAGATAAGTGGAAATAAAAAAGAAAAAAATCTACAAAATCTTAGAAAAATATCTGGAGAATAAAATATACAAAAGTCCATTAAAAATGAAAAAGAAAAATTGAAGGATAAAATTTACAAAATCTCAAAAAAAAAATCTACAGAGAAAAAGAATTGGATAATAAAATTTACAAAATCACATAACGCACAATCTACGAAATTAGAAGAAGAAAAATCTGAAATAGATATGAATTCGAAATATGTGGAAAAGAGAAAGCTTATAAGAAGACATTCCACACTAAGGGAGGCTTAGACCTAATTGAGTTATTTTTCCCTGTCTTCTATTTTATTCTTTGTAATCCTTTTCGTTTTGCATTCGCATGAAAGGTTAAACCTTTTGGAAGGTATGACAATACAGGACAGTTTGTCCCGCATTTGGCTCGTTCCGCGTAGAAAATGTAGGTTTATTTTATTGGCACGCCCCAGATAAGAACTATTTGTTTAAAATTAATGAAAATAAACTTTCAATATAAATTTGAATAAATTTATTTTTTGTTTATTAAGTTATTTTTTTTTCTTATTTCGATGAATTATGCAAATGGTTTTATAATAACACATGCATAATAAAATATGAGTAAAAATATTATAATGTTGTTTTAGTTTGAATTTCAGTCGTACTAATAAATTGACTAATAAAATATTTTAATAAATATATACATTTTTTTAAGGTATTATTCTAATTTGAAAATTAATATAAAATAATATATATATATATATATATATAATACTATATAAATAACTAAGGTCTGACTACTACATTTAGCTTTTGAGGAGTATTGAAACTTAAACAACTTATGCAAGAAAGACAAAAAAGCACTATTAAATATTAAAAAACCATTATTGAATTTCATGAAGATGTTATGAATTAGAGATTGATGGTATTTTTTTATTGCACCTCCATGCCTTGCTTCTTGCACCCCATACTTAAAAAAATACTCAAAATACTCTTTGACATTTTTCATTGAATATATTTTCTTTAATTTTAGAATGTGCAATTTAGAGACTTCCCAAATTATAGAATCCAAAAGTTAAAATTTGTGTTTTGAATTATACAATATTTCAAATTGTACAATTTAGAATACAAATTTGTATTCCACATTATAGACTTTGGAATGGATAATTTAAGAATTTTTAAAAATATGAGGCTGCAAAAGAAATTATGGAGGTGTAGAAAGAAATTTTTAATATATGCAAGCCTTCTACCCTGCATTTTTTCTTAGCGGGCCACAGGCCGACCCTCACGGCCTGTCCCTCTTTGTCATCCATACTTTTTAGAGTGACTCTCTTGTAATTTCACATTAAATTTTGAGGTTTTGTGTAATTTAGTTTTGTTCTTCGATCTTTGTAACAAACTATGTAGATCATAATTTACATACTAAAAAGTTAATGGTATCTAAATTGGTTTCTATTATTAATAAAAAAAATTATAAAATGATTTCTAAATTGATATATAAATTAACTCCCAAGATTTTAGTTACTAATATTTTTTATTCTAAATTAGTCTCTAAAATACTAATAGTGACTAATTTAGAATATAAAGTAGTTAGTAGATAAAATCTTGATAGCTAATGGTTAGCTATCAATTTAGAAATTACTTTATCAATTTTTATTAATAATAACAACTATTTAGATACCAATAATTTTTTTAGTTTATAAAATTATTTTTAATTTAGTCAATGGAATAACTAATTATTTTGGTCTCTAGTATTACTTTCTATTTCATGATTTTCTTGTAATCTAGTATTACTTTCTATTTCATTATTTTCTTGTAATGAGACCAGGAACTTAATAAATAGATTGACATTTGTTTGATTAATTTGCTAGAACTTAATAATGTGCATGTAAATTGGATGTATATATTTTAACTCAATAATAAATGAACTCAGTAATCAATCTGCTTTTTAATTTTCTTTAATCTCGTTCTTTTAATTTTATTATTTTAAATAACAAGAATCCCTCTTTTATTTACCATGTTTTCTAATTAATACTTTATACAGACTATATTTGTTTATTTTGATGCAATACTTAAATCGTCTACATTCAAACTTTTTACTTAATAGAAAACGAAAATGATCAAATTTGACGTTATTGTTGAGGTGTTTAATTAAATTTTAATTTCTATTTTTTTATTAGTATGTTATTTTATGTTTTGTCAATTTTCAATTCTTTTATTTGTGTCAATTTCTAGTTCTGTTTTGTTAATTTTCTATTATTGTCAATTGTTAATGTTCATTCTTATTTTCTTTTGAATAGAAAAAAAATAATTCCTATTTTAGTTTGAATTATGTTTTTAATTCTATAATTTGATAAAAAAAATAAAAAAACTTGAACTTGATTTTTTTTTAATATTTATCATATTTAATTTTTTATTTTATCCTTCTTGTATCTTATTTAATCTTATTTTGATTTATCATATTTTATCTTCTTTTAATCTATTTTATTTTGTTTATGTTACTAGTGATTTTTTTTTAATTTTGGTGTTTTTGTTTTCAATTTTGCTGTTTGTGTTTTTATTTTCTTGTTTCTTTTTTTTTTAATTTTTGTTTTTAATTACTGATTTTATTTTTATTTTTGTTTTTAATTACTGATTCTATTTTTATTTTTGTTTTTAATTACTGATTCTATTTTTTTTATTGTTTCTATTTTTGCTTTTTCTATTTTTATTTTTATTTTTTGTTTCTATTTTTAGTTTTGCTGTTTCTGTTTTTATTTTTAACTTTTCTATTTCTGTTTTGAATTTTTGTTATTTCTATTTCTCCTTTTAATTTTTTGTTTATGATTTTGTTTTTATTTTTTATTTTTTTATATTCTAATTCTGTTGCTATTTTTAACTTTGCAAACATAAAAA
>Ga0123342_1003349_pt1 | contig 25766 bp, 13 predicted proteins | sample Turbeawhitnodule_FD_89960 | JGI IMG/M metagenome (GOLD analysis project Ga0123342, IMG submission 89960) | Root nodule microbial communities of legume samples collected from Mexico - Turtle bean Mexico white nodule | ecosystem: Host-associated > Plants > Roots > Nodule | place: Mexico: Nepantla...
ATATCTGGTTGTCATGTTATAAAAATAGGCATAGTTTCCATTATTATTATGTTCTCATTATATTTTGTTTAGCTTATATATGTGTTTGTTCTATCAGAACCAAGGTTGTCAACCCAAAAGTCTGTGTAAACTTCATGTTTACGAAGATTCAAAAAGCTCAACTCAAACTCGTAAAAGTTTAACTACCGCAAAAATAATATTTTGTAAAAATGTAAAGTGAATGACTTACACCAATCACTCCTCCTGTCATTCTAACATGAAATGAATAGAATTAATAGAAACATATTAACACAAATAGAGCTGGACCAGACATTCTGCTTTGGAGACAGAAAACATATTCAAACATAACCTTGGGAAATGAAACGCAACAAACACAACTGTCCTTAATTACTCAACAATCCAGTAAAAAACAAGCACAATATAATGCTAGTTGGGAAAATACATAAAACGCATTAACACAACAGAGCACCTTAAAACTTGAGCACAAACAGTGCATCTTAGTTTTCAAGGCTTGCTTATTTACTACAACAATTATTTATCTGTTCTACTACAATTATTTATCTGTTTTACAGTAATTATTTATCTCTTGTTATTTATCTGTGCTATTTATCGTATCTAGACTTAGATTCAAGTTTTTTTATTCAATCAATTTAATTGTTGAATAGTTACTCTGCTTTGATTCCTCAAGTTGGTAGATAATTTTGCATTTTTTATTAGGTATTTTGTTTTTATCTCTAAGAACAACATAATCATGGACAAGAATTGGATGGTGAGCCTCAGTTGTAGAACTAAATACAAAATATAATTTGTTGAGGACTAAATAAAAATATACTTGTTGGTCTTATTTAAGTGATGACGTGCTGCTAAGGGTCACTTTATCACAAAACTAGAAAACAATAAAAAAAAACTAAATAAGAAAATAGTTTATCAAGGACCATTAGGAACAAAAATATTTATAAAGATCAAACATAAAATGTGATAATTTATTGGTGAATAAAAAAGCTATTTAAACTTTTTTACACATAAATTAAATAATGCTAATGACTTTTTTGTACACATATTGGGTTCACATGACAATTATACCAGAAAAGCAAGATTAAAGAAAATAATTGCATTATAGAAAGTTTTATAATACATGTACACATACAGATAGATTTTGATGTTTAAGGCACCTTAATCTTATTTGGGTGTAGTTCATGAACGTGTGAAATATAAGCAGCAGGATCATAGCAGAGGAATTTTGGACATTAGATTGTGCATTAAATCCTGCAGTAGTTAGAAATCCTGACTTTAAGATAGCAATAAATGAATCATTTGTAGAATGTAATCCCATTTTGGTACTAAAAGACGAGAAACGTACATGATGAATGCACCTTTGCTTATACTTAAAGGTATCATAAAAAAATATTTTGGGTGTATAGGTTGATATTTGCTTTTTCTTTAATCATTTGAAGAATGAAGAACCTCTTTTATGAATTTTCTGAATTGAAGAATGAGGAACATGATGTTCAGGTAATAGTTCAATAGTTGAGGCAATAATGGTAGTAAAAATCCTCACCTATCACGTTAAACCTACTTAATGCCTATTACATATTCATGTAGGCAAAATCCTTGTTAAACTTAGTGTTTATTACATTCATCTAGTTTAAAATTCTTCTATGATAGTCATAGTGTCTAACAATGTGGTGTAATATTTTATTTTCAATTTAGTTGAACCAACTATTTGACAAAACATAGTTTACATTGAAGTTATTGTAAAACATGAAAATTGTTAAAAGATCGTTTTTCACAAGCTGATCAAGTGAGAGTGTTTTATAGGAGAAATTGATGTCCCTAAAACAAGTTGCAAATTTTGTTACTCATTACTTTACATAAATGACAACAATAAGAAATGAAAAAGATAATTGAGTAAAATAGACGTATGAGTGAACATGAGGTAGTATACTTATCACTTACTTACAAATAGAAATGTCAAGAACTTTACATAAAGAGTTTGATACAGTGATTTTGACCCCAAAATGTGAATAGGTACCTGGTTTATGATCAAATGTCACTCGAAAATTCTTTCTGTAAATTACTTCGAAAAATAAGGTTTTAATAATATAAAAACAATTTTATGTCTCCTCTTTATTCTTTTATTTTGTTGGAGAATTTCAAACACAAAGTTTGATGTAGAATACTCCATTTTTAATAAAAGGAATGCAACATTAAATCAGTTTCTTTATATTTCTGATAAATTTAATTTTATGGTTAAATATGGCCTTTCAATTATTTTATTAAAACTTCTCAAACAATTTTCTATTTCAAATTTGTGTTTCAAAATATACTATGGTAAAAAAAATATTGATGATTGATGGTTTGAATCTTGTGAGGTCCATAGATGTTGAAGTGGTTTATGAAAAAAAGATTGATTTACATGAGAAGTGATAACATAGAAAGGTATACATATGTTATTGAAATTATAAGTATCCATAAAAGAATAAATCCAGACAACATAGTCATTCTATAAGTAAAAATGTGTCTAAGCTTAAAATGTTACAAAATACTAAGAAGATTCTGTGAGGAAATACAAGTCATCCACCTCATCTACGGAATCAATCATCTTCAAAGTTCTCAACAGAAGGAAGACGTGGAAATTTAAGTTTGGGCTGAGGCTGATATTCTTGATTGAGACTGATATCATTAAAGTGTTTGATATCCTCTTGAGGAGTGCTCAAGAGTTTATTCTTGTCATCGTGTTTGTAATTGTTGTGTTGTTTTGTACAAACATTTGATTTGATTGATAATGGAACCATTTTTTCAATGAAAAATTGAGAACTAGATGTAGGATTGGTTGAATTCGAATAATTGTTATCTAATTCTTGTATGAATTAGATTCTCAATTAATTGCATTTTCATTTTGGAGTTGAAAGAATTTAAAAAAACTTAAAAAAAATAGAAATATTTTTTTGTTACAATCAATTCTTATATCAATCTTAAAGAAGTTTTAAAAGAATTCTAAGAAAGGAGATTATTAAACAAAAGGATTTGAAAATCAATTCACTCACCCTCTTGGTTTTCTAATAAAAAACACTCACTTAGTTTTTAATAGAACACTAAGCAACCAATTAGAAACGTACGCCAATAACATGAATAAATCCAGCTTAGTATGTAAATTTTAAACACAATGGAGATTTAATAACTTCTCAGCTTCAATGGAATATTACATCACAATCAGCAAATGCATGTATCTGATGGTTTGAATATAGTACATTGTATCAGAGAAACGAATATATGGTACTAAACAATTAATTCAATAAAAAAAGTGAAAAACTTTGAAGTTTCAATTTGGCATTACATAAGTGTATGAACCCTGCAAGTAATTCAACCTAAAAAATGAAATATATCAAACATATATAAGAGAAGCATCAAGGTAGCCAAAAAGCATTTGTTTGGCGTATCAATAATTTTTGAAAATTTAATGGCAAATAACATGTACTTGACATTGGGCATTACACTAGGAACATAGTCCAAAAAAGAGATCACAAACACTCTCACCATTCCCTAGGCAAAGTATGGTGTAGGCATGCATTGATATTCAACACTAGGCCAGGAACAGAGTTCAATGAAATCAGAAACACTCTCGATCTTTGCAAAGGATGGTTCAAGCATACAAATTAAAACTTCATAAAGAATATAGAGGTTACAAACGGTAGTAGTAAGTAACATTAACATGGAGTTAAATAGACACAATCAAGAATGAATCCATTGGATAGAAAGATTAGCACCCATCAAGGAAAAAATAATACGTTCTCATTCAGGTGGTTGAATGGAAACAATAGTACCTGAACAAACCAACAACAATAAGACCAAACAATGTTGCTATATTTCGCATGCAAAGGCAAATATTATGTTGCAGGGAAGGGTGAGTATGGGATACTTGCTGCTTGAACAGTTGAAGCCAAGAAAGGATTAGGCAAAGAATTGGTATAAGCCTGCCAAGAAACAACACTATTTTAATTTGTCAAGATTATTGTCAGTCCTTAAACATTTTAATTTGGTTTTCATTTGATTTTTTATTTCAGAATGCCATTCCTTAATAGTAGTGTAGCTTGACCATGGAATATCTTTGATCGGTTTGATCCCATGCCTCGACCTTATACAACTTGTTATTTCCCAACAACACCACTACCGTCTTTTAAGTTTCGGGGCTCAAAATACTGCACACATTTAAAAATTACAACTTTATTCCATTACCCAATATTTTTAATCTCAGAATTTGAGACAATCAGGACACTGCAATTTCTTATTCTGTAGTAGCTGTGTTTGCATCACCTTAATCTTGAAATTTCTTTGAGTTCTTCCTTTTAAGGCATGTTTTCTTATGACAATGAAAACATTTAAACTTGCTTTGAGATTGATTTATGGATTTAGATCTATGCTTGTTTAGTTTGGAATTTCTTTTCTCTGATCTGCCCCACATAATATTCAAACATTCTGCATTATTTTTAGTGTTCATCTCTTCCGCATTTTGAGATTCCTTTATTTGAATTGACCACTGCACATGAAAAGTGATTGTTTGATCTCTTCCAAACGAAATAACATCCTAGAAGTGTTCATATGAATTTGGTAGAGCATTAAAAAGAATACGAGCCTTATCTTCATTCTAGAAAAACAGAGGTTAAGATGATTTTATATCAGGCATTATATCACTTAGAAATTGCATATAAAAAATCTGATTTCCTTTTACTACTTTATCTGGACAAAAACATTACTGACTAGGCTGAATCATAAGATACATTTTATGAAATGAGAAGAATCAAACATAAAAGTGGGGAATACTGAAACCTTGTTTTATTTTTCAATATATACACTGCGCAAAAGGCTACCCAATTTTTGAAGGACAGAGTGACACATTAGGGAGAGAAGTAAACAAAACACTCTTGAATTTACCACAAAAAAGTCGGTTTCGTTTTGGAAAACAGTTGTATTTCTGGAATGTGGTTTATGTATTGCCAATCGTCTCCCGTTTCCCTCTTGCACCGCTTCTTCAGATAAGGACATTCGCTTATATATAAAAGAGACAAGTTGGTGAGGCGTTGAATGCTACTCGGTACTGACCTCAGCTTCTCACAGTCCCAAATGTGTAAGTTTTGAAGAGAAGTCATCTCTCCCAGCCAGTCCGGCAGTGAAGTAGACGTGCAATTTGTTATATTCAAAGTTCTTAAGGAGGGGACACATTGTAAGCCATACGGTAATGTGGAGCAACCCATGATTGAGATAATCCGAAGAGCAGTTAGTTGGGTCATATTGCTTGGTAGAGTCACCAGCTCTGGAGAATACCTGATCTTCAAACTCTCCAGACATGTTAGATATCGGACACCTTCAGATAAGGATTTAAAGTTATAACATAATAAAATGCGTAAAATTCGAAGAGAGGTCAGACCTTCCAACACATGTTCTGGGAAATACTCCAAATCATAACAACATTGAATGTGTAGTTCCTGTAATGAACCCAACCACCAGTCCTTTAATGTTTCCAATAAACAAGGTCTTTAGACAAGGCATATTCTCCACAACCCCTTCCATCAAGGAAGCCGCTTCGTCAATGTTTACAACACGAAGTTCCTCAACAGAAGGAAGACATGGAAATGTAAGGTTGGAGATGCCACCAATATGTAATTGGGAAAGACGAGGGAGCATCTCTACTCCTTCTTCCCTCAACATCCTCTCCAATTTTGGTAAATTCTCCAACTTCAATTCCTCCAACGATGGAAATGCCTTCTCCTCCACACCATCATACGACTCACCATCTATCCACTCCACATTTTTCATTCCACCCACTTCTAGCCTTTTCAAGTGTGGTAGTTTACCAAGTGGAGGAAGCTCCTCACAGTTTTCACAGTCCAAGAGTTTAACTTCCACCAAGTCTCTCAGAACTGCACCATTTCTTATCCAACTCGATAGCCGTCTCCCCTTATATCCTTTCATCCCAAAACTCTTTAGACTTGAGGGAGGTTCCAGGGCTTCCAGTATTCTCTCAATGTCAACATTACTACCTTCTGAATTAGCACTACCACCCCATGACAAGTGTAGGATATTCAAGTCCTTCTTACCAATCAAATTTGCTTGTCTAGCATCCCATTCATTTGGGACATTCTCAAGGCCTTCGATTCGCAGCGTGCCTCCCTACTTTAAGCTATGCAACTCTGCTAACCAACACCCTGCCTTTGAACCCACAACGTAAGTGCTCAGTGTTCTTAGATGCCTTAACTTGCCAATATTCGGAGGCATCTTTGATATTGACTCACAATTATTAATCACAATATGTCTTAGATCCTGTAATTGCGTCAATTCTTTGGGCAGCCTAAGTTGCTTCATATTTTGTAGTTTCAATATTTGCAATTTCGGCAACTTACAAATTAAGTTATGTAAGCCTGCTCCCGAACCCCTATTCCAACTCAAGTATCTCAAATGTGCTAAATCATTGACTGGGGACAACCAATACGAAGTTGTGCACAATGCTCGGAGACAATGGTTTGATGGCACCAGGCCAATATCACCCAAATCCATAGAAGTCCTCAAGGATTCAACTTTCTTGAAAGCAGTCATATCAACTGACACCTTAGAATTTGACAAGCTTACATAGTGAACTCTAGTTGGCAACTGAGTCAACCTTCCTTTCTCAATAACCACACATTCTTCACCCATAATAGACTTGGCAAGATCATGAAATAGATCATGCATCTTGCAACTTCTAATCATACCTAGCTTATCAGACTTTGCTTCTTGAAAAAATGATCTACGGTATAATTTGTCCACACTTTATTTCCAACATCCTCCACTTCTACGTTTCCTTCAGATTTAATAAATCCATTAGCCATCCAGAGATGAATTAGTTCTTCCTTGTCTATTTCAAAATCTTTGGAGAAAATTGCACAAAAAGAAAAGCATCTCCTCAGAGACAACTCCAAGTTAGAATAGCTCAGTTTCAAAGCACGCATGATAGAATTTTCCTCACTTGTCATAGAACTACTTTCCTCTCGTATATTCCAAATCTCACTTTCTTTTACATTTTCCCATTGGCTTACCTCACTTTTATCACGTAAAAGACTTCCCAGTGTTTTGATTGCAAGTGGCGAACCAACGCATTTTCTCACCATCTCTCTGCCAATTGCCACGAGCTCTTCTATTTCTTCTCTGTTTGCTCCAAACGCATGGTGTTTGAACAATGACCAACTGTCGTCTTCTGATAATTTTGTCAAATGGTAAGCGGGGTGCGTCTCCATGGTGGAAGCAACTTCCTGGAGTCGAGTGGTGACCAAAATGGTAGCTCCTTTTTCTGCCCTTGCACACTGTAACTTCCCCTTCAACTGCTTCCATTTCTCTTGGTCTTCATTCCACACATCATCAAGAACAAGTAAATACCTCTTGCTCTGCAACACTTCTTCAAGCTTTTTCCGCACTGCTTCTAAGGTATTGAGATTGAGATTTTGTCCAGTGCAACATTCTATGATGGATTGTAGTATCGTCTTCGTGTTGAAATCATCAGAGACACAAACCCAAATAGTCAAGTCAAAATGTTTGCATACCTCGTGATCATTGAAGACCTGCTTGGCAAGTGTTGTTTTTCCAAGTCCACCCATACCAACTATGGGATATACGGAGAGGACTTCACTGTTACTTGCATCTTTCAGAAGAAACTTCGCAATTTGCTCTCGATCCTGGTCTCTGCCATAGAGTGTAGGTTCTGTAATGTCAGAGCTAGTTTGACGCCAGTCATCATCCAGTGTTTGCACCTTTGTGACCCCAAGTTCTAAATTAAAGCTGCTCTTTTCTTGATGAATGTCATGAAATCTTTGGGTGATGTCTTTCATCCTCTTGCCAATATTGAAACGAAAGAGAATGTCCTTAGGATGGAGAGGGGATAGACATGAAGTATGTCCATCATCAGAGTGCATCTTTGTGGAGTGAATTGAACATTCATCCAAGATATCATTTAGCACATATGCTGCGTCAGTGAGTTTCTGCAGCCAATTCTTGAGGACCTCGCTTGTTATTTGCTTTTTCTCAGCATCTCTGAGGACAGCACGGATTGCAGTGAGATTGCTGGAAAGCTTTTGAGTTTGTTGGTCAACACCCCAAAACGTTGCAAGTTGGTCTTGGACAAAAGATTGCAAGTTTTGAATTACAATTCCCAGCAAAGCCTCAGCCATTTGCAGAAAGGTGAGTCTTTTGGATGATTGTGGTTGTGGAAGTACGGGGAAGAATGCTAACAGTGATTGGAAGGATATTTTGTGGTGATCTTAGAAAATGACAATAAAAAGTTGTTGTTTTCTTCCTTGGCAGGTGGCCCCTCTTTGCTTTTGTTGACGAAGAGTGTTGATAGAATGAGTGAACAACTGAAAGCAACCATAGAATTGCATAGCAACTTCCCTCTCTTCCTTCCAATGCACTCCACCCACATTTCCACTCACTTTCTCTTTCATTTGCCCTCAAATTTCCCAACTTTTTCCACAACATGTTTCCGAATGAGCACTGGCACCCCCATGAGAAATATAGCGATTCAACTCTTTCTTGTTAATAAAATTAAAGTCACTTTTGTTTGACAGCTTTAAATGTAATCATTCACATGCTAAAGCATTCCCCCCCGCAATAAACGGATAAGAATAAAATAAAAAACTTTGACTAAAAAATAAATGAAAAGTACTATGAATCTCCTCCATTTTAAAAAAAAATATTGTTTAACTGTATTATATTCAGAATATTTCTAACTAATTTTCACCTAAACATATATTACTTTATAAATCCCATCTAACTTAAAAAAAGTTATTTGAAAAAATAAAATATATATTATTAATTTATTTAAAATTTTATATACATATATTTTTTCTATTTATATATAAAGCTTGAACATTGAAAATAATTAAAAACACTTTTAAAAATTATTATGATTAAAGAAAATAAATAAAAATATAATTAAGAAATTAAAAAAAATAAAAATTTAATTAATTAATTACAAAAATATAATATTTAATTATTAAAATATAATTGTCTAAAAGAACTATCTAATGGATAAGAAGTAATAAAATAAATAAATAAATAAAATATAAAAGATAATAAGGAATTTTTTCATTAAATGAAAGTTATCATGATTTTTATAAAATTAAATTAAATTTTGATTTATAAATAGGTGGAGAGGTGAAGGAAAGACTAGGAGAATGAGAAGTTAGGAGAGAGAGATGAAAGAGAGAAAGGAGATTTGGAACAAGAAATTTTAAATCTTCACATTTGGAGCTTTGATTTTATTTAAATGTTAAACTTTTTTATATTAATCTTAATAAATTTTTATTAACATTTTATTTACTTTAAATTATTTATTTATCTCTAGTTAGTATTAATTCTATTTATGTATTTTATATATAACATGCTTGACATCTTAAATTCTTTTATTTATCTCTCGCGCTATGTTTTATTTATTTATTTATCTTCTGTTACATATTGGTTTTATTTATTTATTTTATTTATTTTTATATAATATTTTTATTTATATTTCAGCTTTGATCATATTCATTTATTTTATTTATCTTCCGTTATATTTATTTTATTTATCTATAATTACACACTAATTATATTTATTTTATTTTATTTATCTCTAATTATATATTATATCTATTTATTTATCTCTAATTACATTGATCTTATTTATTTATTTATTATCTATACTTATGCATTGGTCTTAGTTATTTTCTGCATAACGAGTTAAACATTGGTCCTATATTTTATTTATTTTATCTATTTTATCTACAGTTACACATTAGTTCTAGTTATTTATTTATTTATACCTCCAATTACGTACTTATCCTATTTATTTGTTTATACATTTTTATTATTTTATTTTCTTGAAATATAATTTTTTTCAATTCAAAGAAATATATAGTAATAATAAAAATAAAGTAAAAGTAATTGTTATTTTTTATTTAATGTGTTTAGATAAAAGAAAGTTGTTTGTATGTTTTATTATTATTTTTATATTTGTTTGTATCTCTGTGAATGATGTGTATAAATTATTGTTAAGATAAATATGACATATCTTAACCGTCGTCATCATGTTATGTGGTTCTTGAAAGTGTTAAAGAATATGTTAGTTGAGAAGAAAGAATCATAAAATTTGTCGCATTGAGTTAAAACCATGTTAATGTATGAGTCTTTGTATTTGAGAAGTCACAATTTGATACACTGCGGGTGAAAGGTAGGAATCGAGTGGGGTTTAAAAAGTTTTCAAGTAGGTGAATATCTAGATAGTTCAAAATAATGCCCTGGACTACGATATTCATAGGGCAAACTTGGAATTGTTCGATACGTGCTCAACATCGTCAATGTTAGGTAGTCAGTATATATATCTCTTTATTAACAAATGACCATAATTCTCAAGAAAAATAATTATTATTGTACCAATGCTTTTGATGAGAAATACTCAATTACCTAATCACTTCCCAAGTAACTTTTGATGTTCAAAGTAGATCATCAAAAGTGGAATATGGATCCATATGTGTGATAAAGTGAGATTAAGTCGTATGGTTATAACTCAAGCCATAGACCCCCATTATTATGGTTATAGGTCCAGTCATAAACCTTGTTATTTGTATTGTATGTTAAATTTATTAAGATTGATATTTAAGGTTTACAAAGACCTTACTCATTTCTGTGTTTTTCTTTTGATATGGACTTGTTATATGAGTATAAGCAAAACAAATATGCTCAGTAAGAATTATTAAGAAATGTTACGGGAGATCTCCTCTAGAATCTCATGAATAATTTAAAGTGTTTAAATATATAGATAGTTCTATATTATGATGTAGAACTCTTATTATTGTGTGAAACTTATATGGTTTAATATACTATGAATAATTATAAAGATTAAAAATATTGACATATATTTATATCTATGAGATTATGTTATGATTAATGTTTTATTTAAGAAAATCTTATTGCAAAAAAAAATTTACTCCCAATTTATAATTAAATAGTAATTATATATAATATAGTTTAGGTGTTACAAACATAAAAGTGGTAACATTTGTTGGGTAAATTCTATATCTAACACTATTTATACTTTTATTTCTCCATCTAGCATCCTTTTGTTTTTATTTCCCTATCTAACACTCTTTTGTTTTTATTTTCCTATCTAACACCTTTTTATTTTTTATTTCCCTATCTAGCATCATTTTAAAAATAAATAAAAAATTAAAAAAATTGATAATTTTAATTTTGAATGTATTAAAAAATAAATATTTTTAATGTTTAAAATAGTTAGAAATATAATTAATGAATAAAGAAATGAGTTTTTACAAAATAAAAATATAAAAGTAATAAATTTAAAATATTTAGTTTAAAAATTATTTTTTTAAGAATGAAGAAAATAAAAAATTAAACTCTACAACAACATAAAAGTTGAATCTATAAACATAAATTAGTATTTATTTTATTATTATTGATGATGTAATCATGTTAATTTCAAGTAAAAAATACAGGACATAATTATAAAAAAACCAAGTTGAATAAGGACTGATATGGACATAAGAGAACAACATGATCGAACAAACAAATGTTCATATTGTCAAACACCAGGACACACATAAAGAACATGTCTCAACATTACTGGATTATGCACTTCTCGTCATTAATTATGTTTCATTTCGCACAAACTATTTAATGTATCATTGAAAAAAATATTAAATGAATGATCATCTTTCATTTATTTTCTTTTTTATGATCAACATATACTTATTTAGTATAGTCTTATATCTCTTATATTTATCTTATTTGGACTTTTTCTTATATCTTATATCTTTTATCTTATTTTATTTTTCCTTTATTTTATATCTTTTATGTTTTTAGTTATTACTTTTTTTTCTTCCATTCTTTATTTATTTCATTTTTTTGTTTTTATTTATTGTTGTTGTTTTTATTTTCTAGACTTATTTATTTTTGCATTTTTCTTCTTCTCATTTTTAAACATTAAGTGTAACATTTGCATTAGTTTTTTTTTTAGGATTTTGCATTTAAGGTAGACACTTCAATATTATTTGTGTGTCCACTATTAATTAATACTAACTGACTTTGTTTTTTTTTTTTATAATTATGTCTTGTATTTTTTACTTGAAATAAATATGATTATATCATCAATAATAATAAAAATAAATACTAATTTATGTTTACAGATTCAACTTTTATGTTGTGGTAGGATTTAATTTTTTATTTTCTTCATTCTTAAAAAAAATAATTTTAAACTAAACATTTTAAATTTATTACTTTTTTAATTTTTATTTTGTAAAAACTCATTTATTTATTCATTCATTATATTTCTAACTATTTTACACATTAAAAATATTTATTTTTTAATGCATTCAAAATTAAAATTATAAAAAAAAAATATTATTTTTTATTTATTTTTGAAGTGGTGTTAGATAGGGAAATAAAAGTGTAAATGATGCTAGATAGGAAATTTACCGACATTTGTTATCATAAAGATGATGATGTTGTAAGTAGAGGTGAAAAAGTGGATTGAACGTATTGGATCAAAGAAAGTGGTTCCACTTATTAACTTGTTTTGACTTGTCCCACTTAGCTCGCTAACATAGTGGGCCAATAACAAGACAAAATGGATTAATTTATTTACTTGTCAAATTTAAAATTATTTAAATTAAAACTATAATGAAACTTTAAATTTTAGGTTTCTAATATGTAATTTGTTAAATTTAAGTTAAAAAAATTCAATTTAATTTTGATAAGTACAAACAAATATTAGTCTATAATTATATCTATACAACATTTTTTTTCTTAAGACCTTTTTCATATTTTTTTATTGTTTCTTCTTCCTAGATTGTGATGGGAAAACGTTCTTTTTCTATTAGTGATTTTTGTAATTTTTTCTTTGATGAATGATGAAGAAGATTTGAGGAGTCAAAGCATTAAAGAAACTCAAGAAAAGTTTCCATCGATTGAAATGGGGTTAGGAATTTGTGAAAGTGAGAGGTGAGACAAACTCATTAAGAAAGTATATGCTAAGTCTTGAAGGAGACTAACCTATGAAACAAGTAGAATGGCAAAAAATTAGCAACATTTCATTACTAATTCCAAGTTAAACTTTATAAGAGAGGTACAACTCCTATTTATAGGAGACTTGTCCTAAAAACTCTAAAATGATGAGGTGACACGTGACGTCACATGTTCCATGCTCATGATCCTCTCAAATGAGAGGTTGACAAGTGTCTTCCTTTTATTTGAGAGATTCCTCTCAAATGAGAGGTTGAAAATTACCACTTCTTAATTGGTGAGGATTCTCTCCATTAAGGAAGATTCATGTTTACGTACATGCTTCTCTTGCCATACTCGTGCCAAGTGGTGAGTTACTTTACAATTTGCACCCACTCTTTTACTATATTCACCCACTCATCTATTAGCCTAAACACAAAGCTCAAAACACAAGTGGTGAGTCCACGTGTTTATTATATTGACTAGTATGCTTAATAAATTATTTGTATTAATTTTCTTTATTTATTTATTTCTATTAACATAAAACATATGATGGGAAAAACATATTGGTTTTTATAATAAAAAAAATTGAGAGATCAAAGAAAAAAAAATATTTATATATAATGACTAAATTACCTTTGTTATCATAAATTAATTTTAATTAAATAATAAGTTATAATTTTATTATTAGTTAATAATTTTAATTTTATTATATTTATAAATATAATAAATATTTATTATATAATCATAACATAACCCTATGAGATATTAATGTACGTCAATATGTTACATATTGACATTTATTTATAATATATTACAAAATCGTATAAGTTATAAATATCAATGTATGTAAATATTTTACATGTTAACATTTGTTTATAGTATATTACAAAATCGTATAAGTTTTAGGATTTAGGTTTACAGAATATATAATTTTCTAGGAGATTTACATAATTGTAGAGAGTTATCTTATATTTTCAACATTATAAGCTTTTCATGAGTCCATCTTCTCTCAAAATTCTTATGAACATTTTTTTAATTGCTGAGATATAATAAAAATATAACTATATAAGTGTGATGATTTAAAACCTCTCCTTACTCGAAATCTCCTTTCTCTCTACTTTTTTTTTTCCTCTAGTAACTTTACTTACTATTCCTTCACCTTCTCTCCCACTCCACCTATTTATAAGCTACAAATTAATTTAATTTTAATTTTTTGGTGTATAGTCATGATGAGATTCCTTCATTACTTATATTTCATCTTATCCTTTATATTTTTTTATTTCTTGTGTGCTTTAAGTAGCAAAGGAGACGCATTTTTTTGCTGTTGTTCAGACAACTCCAAAGAGAGATCACGGTGATGTAATTTTTCAAAGTGTAATACATCTGTGGAGTTGGTAGGTGGGTGATGAAGGAGATGAAGCAGCTGTTCTGCTTCAAATCTAGATCGGGTCATTGGTTATCCTAGGTTGGAGGTGTAAAGGCGGCCTTAACATTGTTGTCCTTCTTTATGGAATTATGCAGTTACCTTACTACAGAACTCAGTTCAGTGGATGGATCTGCTGAAAGGGAGGGTAGTCTTGTATGAAGACTTATTGTGTTGCACAACTTATATAAGGCAATCTTAGTCATCTACAGGGATCCGGAACCGGTGTTGGTTATCCAATGTATATTGCATAATTTTGTAGCTTTGTGCCATCAGTTAGTGTTGGATGTTGGTGCAGGAGAAGAACGCATTGGAGGATGGAGGAGGATGGAAGTTGAAGGAAGAATGAATCACATAAGAAGCTATCTTTGGCAGTAGTTGTTGTACGATTGGTCGTGCAGCTAATTATTTGGGTCAAAGACGAAACAAGTGTGCTTGTAGGCAATGCTCCGAAGATTTTTCATGAGTAATAACAAGGAAAAACAAAATCAGATTTGGGCATAAGGTGTATGCCATTTTGTCTGCTGCAGCCACTGGTTTATGCATAAAGTAATGCATTTTTTCTGCATAATTATAGCTTTTTTCGGATAGCCGGTTTAGTAGCAGTTTTAGAGCTAGCTAAGTTCTAAAGCTCTTACATGTAGTATTTTACCTTTGTTTTCTGAGGTTGGTGGGGGAGAGCCTATAGCAGGGAGTGTAGAACCTCAATTTAACTTCAGATAGTTTTCTTTTTTTTAAAGCAAAAGCCAAAGAAACCTAGAGAAAGAGAGATTCACACAAAAATATTTATACTAGTTCATCCTTAACCAAAAAGCTACATCCAGTTCTTAGCTAACTTTTAAGAATTCACTATGCAATCAGAACTATATTAAAAAACACACTGATCTCGAACTACTCAAGAACATATAGATTTACTTAGTTGAAATAAGGAAATAGTATACACCCGGGCTTTACAAATCAGTAGTACAAATGGATAGAAAACCTGATTCCTATTTCACACACAAACAATGATCCAAAGACTCTTGATTTTCTTAAAAATGTTTTTAATAAACTCTCTTTCATAAAACAATATTTATATAGACTCAAAGAAGTTGTTAAAAATGTTATATCATTAGTGTTATATCATTAATCACAAGCAATTAGAAACATTTAAAAACAGTTTTAAGAATTCATAATAGAATTTTTTAAGAAAAATAACTGATTGATTTATTTTCTTGTTAAGGATTTCATACAAAACAGTCAATTTTCTTATTGAAATAACCGACTGTTTCTATATCTTACAAAGAAGAAAAAAGAAAACAAAGTTTTTTCAAAACCTTTAAAAAACACCAAAGTGTCAAACAACTAGTTATTTCGACAAATCAACTCGATAGAAAAAATAGCAAATTTAAAAGCATTAAAGCACCTTGTCCAACAAAACCTACCAAACACACTCAAACCAAACCCATTCAACCAAACCCATTCAATCAAACCCACAACTACCATCCCCAACGAAACACACATGCCCCATGCAAATCCACCAACGAAGTTCACCCAGAAAACCAACAACACAATATCAATCTTTACATCAACAAATACCTTTACTTGCACGTCTTCCACGATCTCGCTACCCCTAATGTCTCAACCAACAAACCTTCCAATAACCATCTCAGACCATCACCAACATCCCCACGTGTCACGAAAAGTCTACTGCTTACGACACACACCACAACCAAACAAGATGACACTAAAGGGGAAGCTACAATGGAAACAGAGGGAACGATAGTCACTAAAGCAAGAACAGTGAACACCAAGAGCATCGTCGACTAGAAAAGGGGAAAAGAATAAGGAACAACACAAACCTAATGCCAAATAAATATAAAACTTAACCCTTCCTAAAAACCAAATAAATTAATTGTGAGCCCAAACGATTTTCACTTCAATTGCCACATCATCCGCTTCTACCATGTCATGCCAGCTAGAGTTTGTCAAAAGTGTGTTACTTGATATAGGGTGTCAACGTATCGGTATCCATAAAAAAATCTATACTGTCAAATGAATTCCTGCTTGCTACTTTGATGGCAGGCTTGAAGCAGTTCCATGAGCGATATGATCGTCAGATGCTCTCTGCATGAAATTACGAACATTAATGTATGCAGAGACTCACACAGTAAGGAGAAATTAAAGAAAATGATACAATCATTCACTTACCACTAAATCTTAAAGTCTTTTCCTCATAGTAGTGGACTTCTATTTCTGGAATGTGCTTTATGTATTGCCAATCCTCTCCCGTTCCCTCTTGCACCGCTTCTTCAAATAAGGACATCTGCTTATACTTAAATAAGACAAGTTGGTCAGGCGTTCAATGTTACTCGGTAGTTGATGACTTTTTACGGCAAGTGCATCGCTTTGTCAGAAGTAATAATTGTCCCTAAGGACGAATATCGATCCCATAAGGAACGGTGAATTATCAAGTACAATAATCGCTAAATATAAAATAAAACAATTAAAAGTGTATTGAAAGTGGTTGTGTTGGCGTTGATCAATAAGAAAACAGACAAAAAGTTGGTTGCTTTTGTTGATCTAGAGTGATCACATGCTTTGAAGAATCCAAATCTCTTGTTGATGCAAAGGCTGGTGTTGCTGCTGTGTCTAGGATAGGATCTGGGTAGATTGATTGTGTAAATCCACTCTTGATTGAGTCTTAAAGCTAAAGTATTTTCAAACCTTTTAAGTTGAAAGTGTTTTTCAAACTAAGTGAAAAACAACATGTTGCTTTGTAGAAACAACCGATTGTTTTACTCTTAGGTGTTTTGAAAAAGGTTGAAAACTATTTTGGTTGGTTGACTTGCTGTCTAACCAAAACAACCGATTGATTCGCACATTCAACCGATTGTTTGTTTTCAAATCATAACATAAAATTGTTTTGTGTGTTGACTGAGCTTTAAATGATTTTGTAACTGAATGCGCTCCTGCTTTAAATGTTTTGACCATTCTTTGAAAGCTATAAATAGTTTGTTTAACTTTTGTAACACACAACAACTGAGATTTAATCATAGAAAAACAGATTTGAGTTTTTCACTGATTTTGTTTTTCAAGAGTTAAAGATTGCTTTGAGCTAGCATTGATCAAGAGAGAGTGTAATAGGATTTTCATTTGTATTGATTTCAGTTCATTCTGTAACAAGTGTAATCCTTCTGTACTTTGTGTAAACTGTGGTGTGGTGGGCCAAGGAGTGTTGTGTGCTCTTGAAGTTGTCAAGATCAACATTCTTGGTGTGTGTGTGTGTTGAGCCAAAGGAAATGTGTTTCTTGAGGGGATCATGGTCACTTCTTTGGTGGTGTGTGTAAGTAATCTAGGTTTGGTTACTTAGTGGATTTCCTAGTGGTTTCTGGGAAACTGGATGTAGCTCTTGCTTTAAGAGTGAACCAGTATAAACTGTGTGTGCAATCTCTCTCTCCCTTAAACTCTTTAATTTCAGTTTGTGCTTTTTCAACTAGTATAAACAACCGATTGTTTCTGCGAAACAACCGATTGTTTTTATGGTGTTGTATTAAATTGCTTTGTGTTTTTGGCTAACTGGATTCTAAATCAAGCTTTCTCAAAGGAATTTCATTCTAGACCAAAAAGTTTGTGAAAACCCCTTTAAACAATTCACCCCCCTCTCATTTAAAGCCATACATTCTAACAACTTCAAGTTGGAAAAATAGGGATTAGGTTTCATCTCACTCACTCTCATATATTTTTTATTAGCATGTTAATATTAAGTTCTTTGATTGAAATTGATGCCCGTATAAAAATCATTTATATCGATTCCTCGCATATAAAATCAGTTAAAAGTAAAACAACAACACCAATAATCAATCAAGAACTGAATAATAATATATAAGATATCACCTCAATACATAAGAGTTTGAGCAGATTACTCCCAATCCCAAAGGATAGAATTAGCCACGCATACCATACTTCTAGCACCTTCCATTCTCCCAATTGGGTTATAATTCACTCTATGGTGTTTCTCTCTCAATCTAACACACTAGGGTTGAGCCTCTACTAGGGTTGAGCCTCTAGCCCCCTATTTAACCTAATTTTCTAGGGTTAGGTTGCTTCCTATGTCGCACTAATGAGCTAAGTGATAAAACATAAAAAAAAACCTCAATATGTCTCTGCATCTTTTTCCATTATGGGACATTCCATCTTTCTAATTTTAGCTCAAATCATTCCTTTAATCCAAATCTCCAATCTTCCCTAGAAATCTGCAATTAACACCAAATTTGGGAATAAAATACTCTTATTCAAATAAATATCATAAAAAATATAAAAAGGTATAAATTCATAAATTAAGGATTATTTTATATGTAAATTCGCAATAAATCCTCATAAGTGTCTATATTTTAATATGAAATATTACTGAAATTAAGCACTTATCACTGTCCTCAACTTAGAATCTTGTTGCTTGTCCACAAGCAAAGTAAATGAATATATTTGAATTTAAATATCAAACAACTTAATTCATTAAACAACAAATCAAATTATAAACTTATGATGCTTCCAAATTCAAATATAGAAAAATATAGATACAATCAACTTTCAGGATCAAATCAAAACAAACAAATGACAATTCATCAAGGAATATCTTCTCATATGCTCACAGGTAAGTGTTTCTCTCTATTTTCACTGAATCATAACAAATCACGTTGCTTTTCATTTCATCTCCAAATCACAAACATATTAGAAACATGAATCTTGAGGTCTTTTCTAGGGTTGTAATGAGGCTGGGCTTCCAAAAAATATTGGGTTTTCTTCGATAACAAAATGCACATCTTAAAGAAGAAGAACATACCTACAATTGAATTATAAAGAACATATATGTTATCTAATCACCACTTTCTTTCGATGTCCTTTTTCCTCATTCTCTTTATGACTTTACATTATTTTCATGATGATTTTTTTTTCTATTTCTTTTTTTTCTTCTATTTCTCTTTTTTTTTTCAATAATAGAAAAAGATTATTCCTATTTTCTACTTTTTGAGCTTTCACAATCAGAACCAACCATTCCTTTTTCTATATGTATTGCATCTATGTTCTCCTTCCTTAAACATGCTAAAGGGTAGGAAAATACATCATTAAAGGTTAAGGTGCAATATTAACAAAAATTTCTTGGCCCAAAGGGATATAAAAAAAATGGAATTCTAATATAAAGGTTAGCTTTTTGGCCCTGGTTCCTAATTAACACAAACAAATGCCTCAATCATCTTCATGCTCTTTTATGATGCAACAAAAATAAAAACTAAGCAATCACAACTGCACGGTCAATTCATCAGTAAAACTCTCAAAACTATTTAAGGTTCACACACTCACCTGGTTTAAATGGTCTCATTCCTTTTTGTCTTGTCATTATCTGTCCTAATCAATCCTGTTAAATTTTCATGTATCATAATTTTAATTACATTTGAATAGGGATTCAATCATATTTTCTTTTCTAACTTGTGTCTAATTCATCTCACTATTTAATATTTAAACACAAATTCTTTTTTCCACAATTCAAAATTAATATTCTAGTTCTTTTTTATTTGAAAAAAAAACTAGAAAACAAACAAATTAAAACTGAAATTTATTCAAGAAAGATAATTCAAAACTTAAAACCAACAAACTAACAAAACAAGGAAATTTATTCAAAATAAGCAATAAAAACAAACTAAACAAATAAGCAGAAAACAAAATAACCGAAAAATAAAATAAATAAAATAAGACAAAATTCAAATAACTGAAAAGAAAAGAGAATTAGAAAGATAAAAAAAACCATATTTTTGCTCAATCCTCTCTTCTTAAGAAGTCATCCAGCTTTTTGTTAAAAATCTCTTTATCTACAATCTTGCTTCATTTGCTGGATCTGCTAGGGGTGGCAAAGCGGGCCAGCCCGCCCCGCATTGACCCACCCCGCGCTTGGCCCGCAAAAATGCGGATCGGGTTGGCCCGCCTGCAAAGTTATTGCGGGCTAGAATTCCCGACCCGCCCCGCATAAGAGCTGGCCCGCGGGTTTGTTGGCCAATCCGCGTTCTTTTTTTTTTAAATTAAATATTTTTTTTTTTACATTTTGTTCTTAAAAAATTGTCAAATTAAACCTATATATTTGTTACTATCAAACCTAATTTTTTTTTCTTCCTTTTCAAACATAGTCAAACATAAAAGAAATTAAACATTAAGATAAATATCAAATATTACTATTCTTCCACTTCCAAAACATTAAAAATACCTAATTCTAAAACATTAAACATAAACATTAATTCAAAAACATTAAACATAAACATTATTGATATTCTTCCATTTCAATAACATTGGATGCTGCCTTAGAAGAACTTTCATCCATTTTTTCATAATTATAATCTTCCTCATCATCTGCACACATTAAAACAATGACAATTTTTTTTTTTTCGGGTTAGCGGGCCAACCCGCCCCGCCCTGCAACTGGCCCGCGTAGGCCGCGGGCTAATGCGGGGCGGGCTAATGCGGGTTAGTGGGTTGAAAAGATCAGCCCGCCCCGCTTTGCCATCCCTAGGATCTGCCCCTTAATAATAGAATTTGTTCACATGCCAAAATACATAACCTGCAAAATGATTAGGAAGCATATAGGAATTGGGTTGCCTTTGAGGATTTTTTTTAAAAATTTTCTTTTTCTTAAAAGTAAAAATTAAACAAAAAATTAACAAATTATAAAACTAAATTTTATATTGGGTTGCCTCCAACAAGCGCTCGTTTAATGTCATATAGCTTGACGCCAATTTCTTTCCAAGGTGACATACATAGGTTGGGTTTCCCTTGAAATTCTCTATGATTGGCTAAACAGAATTTCCTAGCCACTTCATTATTAAAACCATATGTTCTCTCTCAACTGGTGATTAGGTATCGTCATCATCATCCTTCAGTCATTTCTAACTTCTCTTTGCTTCTCTTTTCTTTATTTTTAACTTCTATTCTTCCGAGTTGTCTTCTCAATTTCTCAATCTATAACAACTTATTTTCTTAATATCACAAGACAACTCAAGTAAGGATTAGTATAACAAGCAAACAATATTTTTTTTTATATAAAATGAAATAAAGAAAATAGAAAATTTAAAATAACAAAAGAAAGAGAAATAAATAGTAAATGAAAAATAGAACAATAAAAAAATAAACAAAAACTTACTTAAATAAAAACTAAATAAAATAATAAAACTAAAATTTTTAACAAAGAGAAAAATAAAATAAATAAAACAAGAATAATATATAAAAACTAAAAAAATTACAAAATAAAACAAATAAAAAAAAACTTAAATACCTAACTAACTAAGAAAACTAAAACAGAATATATAGATAGAAAAAAAAACTTGTGTAAAATAAAAACTAAGAATGAAATCAAAGAAAATAATAAAAAGAAAAATAAAAATAAAATAACATAAAATAAATAACTAAATAAATAAATATTAAGAATAAATAAATAAAATACAATAAAAATAAAAAAAATAAAACAGAAACTAGTAGTAATAAATAACTAATTAAGAATAAATAAATAAAACTACGTAAACTCTAAATAAACTACTTAAGCTAAACGTAAAAAAAAAAACACTAAAATAAAATATGATAAAAAAAAATCCAAATCAAAATAAAATAAAATAAAGAATAAAAACACACAAAAAAATAATTACCGTAAAAAAAACTACGCAAACGAAACATAAAAACAAAAAAAACTAAAGCATAAAATAAAATATAACAAAATAAAATCAAAATCAAAATAAAATAAATAAATAAATAAATAAAGCAAACAAATAAAAAAAAACAAAAAACTTAAAAGAAAAAATATTAACATAAAAAAATAGTTTTATAAAAAAAACACACATATTCACATAAATTTTTTTTTTTTTACATATTCAGCTAGAGAAAAAACAAAATCTTTACAAAAAAATATACAGATCTAAAAAACAAAAACTATAAAATTATTCACATCTAAAAAGAAAAACAAATCTTTAAAAAAATATTCTAATCTAAAAAAACAATAAAAACTAAAAAATATATTCACATAAAAAAAATAGTTAGTATATTCACAATATTTAGGAAATTATACTGAACAACTCAAATCTGTTCCTCGACGGCACTAAAAACTTGATGATTTTTTTACGACAAGTACACCGCTTTGTCAAAAGTAATAATTTTTCCTAATGGCGGATATCGATCCCACAAGGAACAAATCAAGTACAATAATCACTCTAAATATAAAACAAAACAAGTGTACTGTGTGGTTGTGTTGGCGTTGATTAATAAGAAAACCAAGAGTTGGTTGCTTCAAGTTGGAAAAATAGGGATTAGGTTTCATCTTTCTCACTCTCAAGTATTTTTTAAGTATTTTTTATTAGCATTTCAATATTAAGTTCTTTAATTGAAATTAATGCTCGTATAAAAATCATTTATATCGATTCGCATATAAAATCGTTGAGAATGTTCCCTTACTGTAGATCCTTCACATAATTATAAACAACTTAGAACGAAGCTCAGACGTTAGTATTGTTGTTGAGGTCTAAACCCAAAAAAATACCTGCCGGTCAGATTTAGGATTCTCAATTTATCACGGAAAGTTAAAAGTAAAACAACAATACCAATAATCAATCAAAAATTAAATAATAATATATAAGATATCACCTCGATACATAAGAGAGTTTGATCATATTACTCCTAATCCCAAATGGTAGAATTAGCCACGCATACCATACTTCTAGCACCTTCATTCTCTCAATTGGGTTACGGTTCACTCTATGGTGTTTCCCTCTCAATCTAGCAAACTAGGGTTGAACCTCTAGCCCCTATTTAACCTAACTCTCTAGGTTAGGTTGCTTCCTGTGTCGCGCTAATGGGCTAAGTGATAAAACATAAAAAAAAAAAACGCAATCCGTCTCTACATCTTTTTCCATTTTGGGACCTTCCATCTTTTTCTTTTTAGCTCAAATCATTCATCTTTAATCCAAATCTCCAATCTTTCTTAGATATCTGTAATTAACACCAAATTTAGAAATAAAATACTTTTATTCAAATAAAGATCATAAAAAATATAAAAAGATATAAATTCATAAATTAAGGATTATTTTATATGTAAATTAACAATAAATCCTCATAAATATCTATATTTTAATATGAAATATTACTAAAATTAGGTATTTATCAGTAATGACCTCAACTTCCCACACAACTGAATCTCTAAATTTTGAAGAGAAGTCATGTCTCCCAGCCAGTCCGGCCAAGAAGTAAACCTCAAACCAAGTTAGTAAGGAGGGGACACATTGTAAGCCATAGGGTAACGTGGAACAATCCACGATTGAGACAAACCAAAGGGCAGTTAGTTGGCTTATATTGCTTGGTAGAGCCACCAGTTCTGAACAATTGATAATCAAAATCTCCAGACATATCAAATGTCGCACACCTTCAGATAATGATTTTAATTTCTCACAGTGGTAAATATTCAAAATTTGAAGAGAGGTCAGACCTTCCAACACATTTTCTGAAAAATACTCGAGATTATACCAATATCCAATGTTTAGTTTCTGTAGTGCACCCAACACGCTGAGTTGGTCGGGTAATACCACCTGTCCTTTAATCTTTTCAATCTTCAAGATCTTTAGACAAGGCATTTTCTCCACAATCCCTTCCATCGAGGAAGTCGCTTCGCCAATGTCTATAGCACGAAGTTCCTCAACAGAAGGAAGACGTGAAAATTTAAGGTTGGAGATGCCATCAATTGTTAATTGAGAACGACGAGGGAGCATCTCTACTCCTTCCCTCAACATCCTCTCCAATTTTGGTAAGTTCCCCACAGTCAATTTCTCTAACGATGGAAACGCCTTCTCCTCCACACCATACGACTCACCATCTATCCACTTCACATTTTCCATTCCACGCACGCATAGTCTTTTCCATTGTGGTAGTTTACCAAGTGGAGGAAGCTCCTCACAGTTGTTAGTCCAAGAGTATAACTTCCACCAAGTCTCTCAAAACTGCACCATATGATTAAGTGAAATTTAATACAAATAATAAAATAAAGAGACTATAATAATATAGAATTCAAAATAAATTAATAAAATACACATAAATTTATTAAGATTAATATAAAAAAGTTTAACCTTTATTCTCCTCACCAGATATATAATAAAACTTACTTACGCCAAATGTCTTCTTTCTCTCTCTCTTTTTTTTTTCTTTTTTTCTCTAGTTGCTTCACCTGCCATTCATTCACCTTCTATCCCATTCCACCTATTTATAAGTCACAAAGTAATTTAATTTTAATTTTTTGTTGTAAAGTCACGATGAGATTCCTTCATTAATTATATTTCATCTTATTCTTTATATTTTATTTATTTTTATTCCTTCTTATCTATTGGAAGGTTTTTAAAATAATTATTTTTAGTAATTAATTATTATATTTTCGTAATTAAATAAATAACTAACTTATTTTTTTAAATAACTTTTTATCATTTCTTTTAATCATAATATTTTTCGATTTATTTTTCAAGTCTTATTTATAACAGAAAACATAAATATCTGCTAAAAACAAACAATTAGAGCAAATGTTAGAAGATAAATTAGCCTAAGAAAATGTTAACAAGTGTTATCAGAGACATATAACTAAACAAGGCTTCTTCTTACCCTTATACGTAATCCAAGGTGTTCCATAACAACACACATATAACGTTTTTAGGTTTCTACTTTAGATATATTTCCGTCATTCTCTGGACAATAAGTGTCATAATTGAAATCAACACTTTATCTTAATTTTCTCCTCATGCAAGAACACAATGTCAAAACAAGATAGAAAAAAATATAACACACAATATGCAAATTTTAAAAGTGATTAGTTTGCTTTGAGTTAAACTAGAATCCATTTTCACAAACGAACATCAAATGCAGACGAACGGAAAACACCCACGATTACATTACGGAGAGGCCAGACAGTAATGACAGCACCGTAAAGAAAAAGAGCATTTATGTCCATTATCCAATTTCAAATCTGCATTTTATAAATTTATCTACCTCGGCTACTGGTCAGTCATTTGATGGCTGCTTGAAGCAGTTCCATGAGCTCTCTGCACTTAATTACGAACGTTAATGTATGCACAGACTCACAGTAAGGAGAAATTAAAGAAAATGATACAATCATTCACTTACCACTCAATCTTGAACTCTTTTTCTCATAGAGTGGGAGGAGTTTTATTTCTGGAATGTGGTTTATGTATTGCCAATCCTCTCCCGTTTCCCTCTTGCACCGCTTCTTCAGATAAGGACATTCGCTTATAGTTAAAGAAGACAAGTTGGTGAGGCGTTG
>Ga0123342_1003350_pt1 | contig 25761 bp, 17 predicted proteins | sample Turbeawhitnodule_FD_89960 | JGI IMG/M metagenome (GOLD analysis project Ga0123342, IMG submission 89960) | Root nodule microbial communities of legume samples collected from Mexico - Turtle bean Mexico white nodule | ecosystem: Host-associated > Plants > Roots > Nodule | place: Mexico: Nepantla...
TAAAAAAAAAAAAAAAAAAAAAAAAAAAAATATATAATATATAAATATTAATTTATAAAAAAATAAAAAATATATATATATATATATATATATATATATATATATATATATATATATATATAAGTATGATACTTCGCTTCAGAATATAAATGGGCTCCTTATTTTTTTGAAAAGCAAATATTAAGACCTCAATGGAAGTTATATTGGCAAATTCAAAAAGACTAAATGGTGACAGAAAGGAAAAACTATCACAAAAGTAATTGTGTATATAGTATAAAATGACTGAAAATCATACTTATTGTATAATATGTTACATTAATTTTTAAAAATTAAAAAATTAAGAAAACTTTGAAAGTACAATTTATTAATTATTTTATTTTAAAATTAAAAAGTTAGATAACTTAATAATTATAATAATAATAATATTTTTTATGATTAAGTTTTGTAATTAAGTTTAGAGATTTATTTGATATTATAGGAATATACTTTTAATTTTATTAGTTTAAAAAATTAGTATGATTACTCTTTACACTTTAAGAGTCAAATGTTTATCTAACTATAATAATTCTACAAATTTCCTTTTAGAATTTATATTTATTATCAGTCAAATAAAATTAATATCTAAATCTATATTTTTAGGTTTAATTATCTTTTTAATGTCATTATTTATTTATTTAGTTGTATTATTAATAAAAATTCAATTATTTTCCAAACTTTTAAAACTGTGACCATATGACTTTTTCATCCAAACTTCATGTTATTAACCGGATCAAATCTAATAAAATAAATAAATAAATAATAAAGCAAGAATAAATAATCACTATTCAAATACAATTTACACACATTATTAAAAAAGTAACTTAATAACATTCCAGTAATCTTTATTATATTACATTTTTTACAATTTTTTTCCATCACATTAATCCAATCCACTATAAACTTCCATATCACTTTTCACTTAAATTCACTCACTTTCTCTACATTTAAATAACCTCACTTTCTCCTTATTTCCTCCCCTTTCCAACTCCACCCTCCTCTAAACAAATCATTAAAGTCCTTCACCTCCTTTCATATAAATTGTGACTTGATCACTAGTTGGCCTAAGTGAAATCACCCAAAATATTTTATGTTATAAATCACATGTATACAATCACAATCCAACGAACTTAGGCAAAAATATGAAATTATAAAAATATTAATAAAAACTATACACTAATTTTATATAAATAAATTTTCATGTCACTACATATGTTTTTCAGAATTATCATATAATCAATAAACTTGATTTATGACTACTCAAGACTTCTTGTGGTATTTAGTTTTCCAATTTGTAAGCAGACATCGATTTTTCACATACACAACACATTAATAAGAACTATACATTAATTTTATATAAATAATTCTCTTATTTTTCTTGTACATATGTTTTTCAAAATTATTATGTAATCAATAAACTTGGTTTATGACTACTCCAGACTTCTTGTGGTGTTTAACTTTCCAATTTTGTATGCAGACATCAACTTTTCACATACACAACACATTGCATCGCCCAAAATTCCTTCAACATGCTTTTTCTCTTCAACATTTATTGAACTATATCAAGTATCATTTGATTTTTTTCTTTTTGAGACACCATTTTGCTAAGGTGAGTATGGTGTTGTCAAGGATATTTTGATACCTTGTTCCTCATAATAGTTTGTGAAAGTGATTGACATGCATTCTTTACCTCTGTCATACCGTAAAGTCTTGATGTATAAATTGGTTGTCTTCTCGACCATCACCTTGAATTTTTTGAACACCTCAAATACTTCTGAAATTTCCTTCAAAAAATCTTGTATAATCATCAATGAAAATATTGAAATTCTTCTTCTCACTAAAAGTCTTGGGAGTGATTGAGTCACATATGTTGGAATGAACCAACTTGAGAGATCTCCTTGCATGTCTTCTTTTGAAAATTTGTCATTGCTTGCTTACCATGTACACAATGTTCACAAAATTTCTTGACGTAGTCCATGTTCGGTAACCCATGGACAATTTTCTTCTTTCCTAACTCCTTTAGTTTGTCGTAATGTAGGTGTCCAAACAGTAAATTCCATAACCATGCTTTTGTCCTCCATGTTGACTTGTAACACCTCTCTTGCATATTCTTTAAGTCTAATTTAAACATAATGTCATCTCTATGTGTTTGAGCACTCAACCATTTGTCCTTCAAATGCAACATTTGGTCTTCATGAAAATTGAACATCCTTTCTCAATTATTGTCTCATACTAAGAATATTACTTTTCAAGTTAGCTACAAAATAAATGTCCTCCATAGTACATTTTTTTTCTGTCATTTTGAGAAAAACATATTTCCCCAGCCTTTGGCTAAAACTTTCGGTGAGTCTCCAAAAAACACATGTCAATCTTCTATCTCTTATATATATATATATATATATATAAATGTGTTTATGCTCTACTAACACAAATGTCTAGATATTAAACCATGTCACTAGCTAGAGTGATGCCTTCATTGACCATCATGCAAATCCCCTCATCTTTTGTCTCATCTTTCTTGATTAAATTGACGTTTTCTTCTGTTTTTTTTTCTCTCAACATAACATAATAATCCTCTGAGTAATGTCCATATTTTCTACAGTTGTAACATTTAACATTTGAATGATTTGAACAACCACATTTTCCACGATTGCAGCCTCGTACATGCTAGTTTTGCTGGTTCATTTGTCTTGTCTTTTCATTGTTATTTCCACAACCACAACCTTCGTTATAATGGAAACTACGTTCATCTCCTCTTCCTCAATTACCAATTTGTCAACAAAGAATATGTTTATTTTACTGCATTTTCAAATGGATAGTACAATATCACTACATAGAAATTCATTTGTTTCCTGATAATATGCTATAAACATCATTCAAAACCAGAATTAAAAGTAATGATTTTTTGCCATTCAATTTTTTCTGAAAACAAAACTAATTTAAAGCTTAGCAATATGTTTGAATCATGATTGTTAGGAGTCAAGCCTTTGGAAGAAGGTAAATCTCCTTCTAGATCTAGAACAGGGGAATCCAGGTGGTCCATGAGGCTGACAAAATAAAGAGGAGAAACTCATATTATGTGATTTATAAAACATCAAGAAATGGAATCCATGCTTGAGCCTAGTGATTGAAGATCTTATGAAAGATGGTTTAACTTAAATAGTGTAAAGATATTGTAATACTAATAAATATTATAGTGCCTTCAAAACATTTCAGTTTTTTTTTTTTTATATTTGAACAAGAAATAAGAGAATTTGTTACAATTACCTCAAACTTATTTTTGGTCCCCTTTAATTTATTTTTCAAAAGGAAACCAGGGAGGAAAAAAAAGACTGAGTGATTTGAAGGTTTGTTTCAAATCATCACACTCAAAGGATGCTTCAAATTCCCCACATGAAGCAGATGCTGTCCTAAGGCAACTTTTCTGTTGCCAAGTTCATCAACTATACTCAAATCTTTACAAACATCTACTTTGAACCTAACCAGTGCTTCTGATTTTCCTATCAAGTGAACTTTCTCAAAACCCAGCAAGTGCTTCTGAGGTGCATTGTGCACTGCAGGGGGAGTAGAGAACAAAAACACCGTATGACCACTGCTCAGATTCCCCTTGTTCTTGACCTTAAGGTTAATATCAATGACCAAGTTTTGACAAAGTTCACCATCAATAACAAGTGACTTGCATTCTGAGGAACGGCACACATGATCCTCAGCTAGGGGAACAGACACCATCTGAGGAGCTTTAATTAACTTATGCACAATACTAGAGTAGCTTAATCCATCTCCAAATGAGAAAACGGTTTCCCCTTTATAGAATCTGTATGTTCTACCAGGATAACCTGTGGCAGGATCTGGCCTCATGTTCATGTTGGTCATTGGAACTTTGTCTACATATGATTGTGGATACCATGTCATAGGTAGTCTACCACCTGAAACAGACAAGCATCCATGACTGTCAAACTTGTGTCATCATTGGAATGAAAATTGAGTGCTATAAGAAGAGACTGTATGAATGAAACACTAGGACTCTTTTTTATAAACTTGTCTAACCAACTTAAAGGAAAAAAAAAGAAAGAAATTGAAGTGTATTAAGCATCTCTAATAGCTAAAGAGTATAAGTTAATTTATCTTATGGAGAAAGTCAATGTATTTAATTTTCTTTCTTCTTCTCCTCTAAGTCCTTAAGGATAAGTCTATCCAAAGAGGCCTATGAGTGACTTACTTGGATTATGAAACCCAAAGATCACATCAGCTATGGCAGCTCCACCAGCTTCTCCGGGGTAGCCAACCCATAAGATGCTTGTGATTTTATTGTTGGTTTTAGCAAAGGACACATCCATGCCTCCTCCAGACATTATGACAAGAATCACAGGTCCCTTGGATGCCTTTGCTACTTCAGTAACTAGAAGTTGCTGCTGTCCTGGAAGAAGAATGTTGACTCTGTCTAGACTTTCTGCCTCTATTGCTAAACTTGCACCCACTACAATCACTGTGGCATCTGCAGAGGCTGCAATCTTTTTGGCATCATCTAGTACTGGATTCGGGCACCGTACATCAAGACAGCCAGCAGCATAGCTTGTAGGAACTAAGGCTGTTAGGCCTTGCAAGGGAGATATATACTTACATGGGATGCCTGCAAAATTTTAGGTACTTGTTAACTGTGATCTTAAGCTGAAAGGGGAGATAGCAAGTGTTGAACTTATGACATCAAACAATGTAATCCATTTGCCTACAGCTATTAAGCGAGTAAAGTTTAGTCTCAAAAAGTATTATGGAACAATAATCATATAATAACATCAATTTGGTTTCAATAAACATCAACTTAGATCATTTTCACCTAAAAAAATGTTATTCAAGAACCGAAGTGATCTAATGTAATAACAATCTCTCCAAAACCAAAATGGATTCCAACTAATTTAGGTCAGTAAGGTGAACTCATTTTAGAGAACAACACGCTTTCAGTTTTCCTCCACTTGTAACAAGTACGGCAAATTGAGAATTTACTTGTGTATAAGTATGATTCAACAGAGAAATACTAGATAAGTGACTAAATTTAGCCTGTTTCCCAAGTTTATATGTTTATGGCTGAGTGGTAGAAATGATAAGAGGTAGAAATTTTGATACCTTCATAGTTTCCAATCATGACCCTAGTAGCATTAGCATTGGGTCCAATAACTGCCAATGATTTAATGGCTTTAGCATTGAGAGGCAATGATCCTGGACTGTTTTTAAGCAACACAATCCCTTGCCTTGCAGCTTCACGGGAAAGTTCCCGGTTTGCTGGAGTGCAGACATCTTTTGGACCTAGATTTCCATAAGGTTGCTTGCTTGGATTACCATCAAAGAATCCTAGACGCATCAACGTGGCAAAGTTGTTCGAGACAGCATTATTAATGGATGCTTCACCTATAAGCCCTTGCTTCACAGCACCTTCCGTATATTGGCCAAGAAATCTTCCACAGTTCAAATCCAACCCTGCCAAATCAAAATTTGTGTTTAACAAAGATAAGTAAAAGAATTTCTTATGTAAATTGCAAGAAGACACTCAAGAATTTCACACTACCACCGAGTCATAGGTCTAGTAAAAACACAATAACATGAAAAACTTACATGATTCAAGAATGTAACACGTAGTTAATAATAGTATTTGTAAATACAATTCAAATGAATCCCAAATCCAAGTCATTTTTCCAGTAATGATATCACAATTAATTGGTAATTTCAACATGTTACAATGATGCGTGATTATGTAGTCTTTTTACCAGCCAGAATGGATTTGGCTGCTGCTTCTTCAGGTGTCTTGGTGTAATGTTGATCTTTGTAAAGCACTTCTACCGAGTCACAGTCAGAAACTATATATCTGCACCGACCAAATGTTCATATTATTCTAAAGACAACAAACAACGATGGTAAATAAACATCATTATACACTTCCTCTGGCTCATTTCATTTGTGGTTTAAGGTGAAGTACTCCTCACAAGAAAACAAAATGATTATATACCATTTCCATGATAACATAAAATTATCAAACTAAAATATCATATGAATTAGACTTTACAGTTACAATGATACATCATCTACTGGTACATGTATCTCTTCAGGGTACTATTGGAAAATTTAATCAATACTTTGTTAATATTCAAAGTGATAAATAATTTAAGACTACAAATATTTCAGAAATGAAAATAAATTTGGAGCAAGAGGGTAAGACACTAAGATTTTGAAAGACTGAAAAGTACCCATTTAGTTTCCATTCGCTCCGGATAACACCCTTAAGGAGGTCAGGGTCTGCACAAGTTGGCTTTCCATTAACCTTGTTGTAGGAACACATCACACTGGCCACATTGCCATCAATCACACAGCTCTTGAATGGTGGTTGGAATGTGTCCTCCATATCTTGCTTTGTCACCTAAAAAAATCAACAAGCAAAACATAAAAAAAACATGAAAATGAATGATTCTGTGCATTCCCATCCAATCCATCCTTAAGAACTTGTGCACGAGTTTTAGATCAATGGTAGATTATTGTTACCACAGCATTGAAGGTGTAACGCTGAATTCCTTTCCAGTTATCAACATCATAGGCTGTATAATGTTTGCAACAAGCAGCAACCTTGAGCCTGTTTGGGTCCCCACCATCAGTTTGTTGAAGACCTTTGACATACCCTGCTGCATATTTGCTAGCGAGCACAGGGTCTTCCCCTGGTGTTTCCAGGCCTCTTCCCCATCTTGGATCTCTGAATATGTTTATGTTTGGTGACCAATATGTCAAACCGGCCAACCCTACATTGTGCATTGCTCTGGCTTCCGTTGAAACCGCCTGCAACAAATAGCCATATACTTCATAGTTGAGACCCTTTTCTGTACTACAGTGCTTGCTATTTTCAAATATCATAAACTCTACATTTTAGTTCAATTTAAATGCAACATCTGAAAATTGCATGTATGTTTCAGTTTAAAATTTTGCAACCGGTAATCATTTACTTTAAAGTACTATCTTTTATATAATTTCGTTTCAGAACATCAGAATTCTGCAAATTCCTGCTAAGAACTCACCTGCATTTTCTTTTGATTTTGTTGTTATTCAGTCACAAAAACTTGTATCCTAATTATTTCCAGCCAGAAGCATTAAACAACAACGTCCTTAACTATCCCACCTTCTGATCTTAACCAATAATCAATAGTTTCAACCTCATTGTGTAAGAGAAAAAAATGGCCACCAGACTAATTTGTTTTTTATTAGACAAAGATGTAATTCTTTAAAGTGCTTTTTTATAAATCCAATTCAATAGGAGAATAACACAATTTAATGAAAAGCATATAACTTTTGTCCTTATTTGTTTTCTAAAGTGATTTTGGACATTGAAAATGTTATTTGACACCTAGTGAAAAAGATAAAAGAGAAAAAAAAGTAAACATGATAAGTGATATGAGGTAATCAGAAAATAGGGATTGTGTTATTTAGGTGTTTGAAAACATTGGATGTTACTTTTCTATTCTGGCTTCATTGAATCAATATCAACCAAACACTCAGAGAAAGAAAGAACTTCTAACTCAAACCTCAAATCAACAGCATTCGCCAAGCAGTGAAGAAGGGAAAGCTACAAGAGAAAAGTAGCAAGAGAAGCCTCACCCTTCCAATGGTTTCAAACAAGGAAGTGTTGAAAGAAGCTGCGGTGAGAATAGGCATGGGAAAACTGGTTGCACCAGGAACCACATTGGAGAAGCGTGTCCCTGGACCAACGTTGGACACTCCATGAAGTGCTTCTGACCACCATTCATACTTGGGAATCCCAAGCCTACTCACATCCACTGCAGCATTCACCAAGTTCCCTATTTTCTCTTGCAATGTCAACCTCCCCACAAGGTCTGCCACCCTCTCTTCCACCCCCAAAGACTTGTCACAGAACGCATACCCCCCCAAAGCAGGGTTCTTCTCAACATCACAGGCAAAGATAGCAGATGTCTGCCCCCAAACACCACCACAATTCAACAACAACGTTGTCACAAAGAAACACAGAAAAACATAGACTTTGTTTCCAGCACAGGCCATTGTTGTGGCCATGGAGAAAGAGGGTGTTTTACTTTAACAATCTATGCTGCTATGAATGAATGTGGTTAGATATATTATTGTGCCTAGTATATCATATCATATACATGAATCATGCATGCATGTTATTCTAAAAATGTTGTTGTATTTTAGTGGCCCGTGATGTGGAAGGAGTGGCCTATTAAATGGGGTTGCTTTTTGGCAGAGAGACAAAAGCAATGAAGGAAGGAATCTGCTCAGCAAGACATGGAGCTTAAACCAGTCCGTGATAAACCTTTTTCTATGTTTCAGAGGTAGGGGTGTTCTTTGTTTGGAAGCTCAACTTGCATTCTACATAATAACATGGGAAATCCCACCGAATCTCCACCCTGTATTCCTCACTTTAACCTTAATAAAACCAAGCACATTAGAGCAAATAACTTTTTGTTAAGGATGGAAAAAGTGATCATAGTTTTTTTTTGGCATGAAGCTGCAGCACATGTGTGTCATTTGTGGATGTCAATCTTCTTTGGATTATACAAAATTATTATAAACAAAAAAAAATTCCTTTTCAATATTTAATGTAACTCGGTACTCAGAGTTTAAACAAAAATGATTGGTTTAATTTAATTAAATGAATGAGGTGGAGTGATCTTATATTATACTAGTTGATGATCACAGTGTAGACATTGGTAAGAGTTTATCCCTTAAAAGTGTAGGTCACATTGCCAAAAGTGAGAACAGAAAAAAGTTTCTCTTGGAAACAGCTTCTCTCTGGGTCACCCAATTGTGATCAGAGAAAATGAATCTTGTGATTTTCTGCAGTTCATGAGAGAACACATATCCCAATTCCAACCTGTGAGACTTTTACATTTTCATTCAAATTAAAGGGTTTAGGTTTTTTTTTTTCCACTAAAGTAAGTGAATTTTTTAAGAAATTACAGTTTTAGGTAAAATTTTGTTTTTTACGAAAATGATAAGTCGTATTCATAGATAAAATTTCAGAATGGAAATCAACTATTTCAGAGTAAAATTCATATTTTTTTACCTAAATAGTAATTTACAAAAAAACACTAGTTTATTGCAAAAACAGGATTTGGGATTGTCTTTCTTGACACAGCCAAATTGTCCAAAATAAAAAGCAAACAATAAAGCCAACAATAATAAATATTTGGGAAAGATAAAAAATTATGGTTCCCTTGTGAGACTTTATTTGATGTAAAAAAAAAGTATCTGTTCTAATAAAAACATTAATAAATATTTGATGTGGATGGATATAAAATGTAAGGAAATATATAGGATATATAATATATTAATTATTCTTTTTTTTAGCATTTTCCAAAGCAACAAGTTTTGATTCTGTTATATGCACTCTACATGTACCATAAATACAAAAGAATTAATATTTTTTAATGCAAAATCGTTAATTGTTTTCAAATTTATGTGTAGACAGAATAATAATGTGACAAGAACAACATCAACCTAGATTAATGATACTTAAGAATATGCAGCTTCTTTTATGCCCTTTTTTTTCGAAAAGAGGCAAATAATAATAAGAGAATTGCATAAGTATAGAACGCAATGGAATTTAAGTAAATATATTTTTGCAAAAAAATTAAATAAATAATATTAATCCAATATATATATGTTGTTGATGATATAAATTATTTTATATGTTGAAATTTAAATTGGAAATTCGCTTTTACTTTATTATTTTATCTATAAATATATTATAGTTATATTTTGACACGAGTGCAAATAGTTTTTAGATACTGTAGAACCTATATTATGCAAATAGTCTTTATTAAATAAATAAATTTAAGTTTTTTTGTAATTTTTTTAAAATAAATATAAAAATTAAATAAAATATCATAAAAAAGGAAATATATTTCAAAATATGCTCTTTAAAATTATAAGTTTTATTTTTCTCTCTTACAAATGTTTTTAGAAAAGTTTGTTGAAACAACACTTCCTATGCATTGATGTCACTAATGGATCTAGAATTACATAAAAAAAAAACAGCATAAAATATGAAGCAAGATCATAAATAACATTATCTGAAGGGACAATGGAGAAACGATGTAGTATAAAGTTCTAGTATTATATAACCTATAGTGTATGTGCATAATCAAACTTCACACGTGACACTCTTTTGTTTTATCCTCTTATTATTTCTTTGGTAACAGGCTGTCTTGAAATTTTAGTTCAACAATGTTCTACTTCTCAAAGTGTAGACCATCTTCAAATTGAACAATAATTATTCAATTAAGTGTGATTAGAGTGTTTCTTTTTAATACTTTACAATATTATAATTAAAAGTAGGACTATGATTGAAAATAAGACAACCCATTTGATAAGGCTACAATATTGTTCACATATGAGTGGATTAATTTTCATTTGAGTCTGAACTTCAAGGAGAGACATAGATTTTCTCCTAATTTTAGTTACATTCATGTGGTTTCTAAACTTTGATTTATGTCATTTTAGACTATTTTTAAAATTTTAATAACTCATATTTATAGTCTTTCTAATTTTTAATTGTTCAAAATTAAGTGTTTCCCTACAAAATTGCAATTAATAACTATTATAAATATACTGGGGGTGTGATGTGTTGAACTATATAAAACAACAAACAATGAAATATATAAAATATTCAAATAAAAATTATTCTTTTATATATTTTTGCTTAGATTTATGAGAAGAAATTATATATGGCTTTTTTTATTAATTGTTGAATTAAATTTGACGAGTTTAAGGCAAAATATAAATAATTAAATAAGAACTTAAATTGCCCATAAATTAGAGTAAGTGGAGAAGACACTCAATTAAACATTGGTCTTATTAGTGGTGTGAGACTATTGAATTGCTGTGCTTATGTCTCAAATTAGTCTATTTTTCAGAAAACTTAAGGCTAATCACTTTGATACTTTTATTTAAAAAGTGAAGGAGTGAAATAAGAAAGAAGGGAAGAAGAGTGAAAATATAATTGTTTAGATTATGGGGAAAAATGATGGAAACTAATTATGATTGATTTGTGGAAATAAAAAATTGTATGCAATTTTTCAATACAATGACAAAAATACCTTTTATAATATCTTATGTTAATTCTTTTTTAGTGTTTTTATCTTTCTTTTTGTGTAATAAATATATCTATTCCATAATTAATTATGCTTGTCAGAAGACAACAAATGAAAGAATACGTAAGTAGGATAGAGAATTTCAAGAAATTGTGTTGTACAGATAACTTTCTCACCATTTTTCTATGTAAGTGAAAAAGAATAATTTCAAGAAATTATCTTGTCTAATTGGCTTTTTCACCATTTTTCTGTTTTTCTTAATAGAACACAAACTCAGACCCCCATATGTTTACTCACTTTTATCAACAAAAAACAAAAACAATCATTTTGCTCTTCTAATCCCCTCTATCTCTCTCATGTGTTTGTGTTTGGATGAGAGAGTAATAATATAAGAGAGTACATAAAAATTAAATTTATTTAAACTAAGAAAAAGTGAGTAAAAAAAAAGTTAAAAATGAAGAGAAAATTTATAGTTTGGATTAGAGAGTAATGAATTTAAGAGAGTAAATAAAAAGAAAATAAAAAGTAATTTTTTTTTAAACTAAGTAAAAGTGAGTAAAAAGTTAAAAATGAAAGAAATTATAAATAATTATAAATAATTTAATTAATATAATAAATTTTAAATTTTAAGATTTAAGGTTTAGATATGTGTAACCTAAAACTTATTAAGTTGGGTTGAAAATTCTGTATATCATAGATATGGATAAAGTTTAGGGAGTAATTGATCACTCACATTCCGTGAGATTGAATTAAATATAGAATTGGTTTCTAACATAACATGATTCATAGTGCATTATGTATGTATGTTATAGGAAATAGTGCATCACGGGTGCTTCTGAATGTTCTGTCTGTCACATACTTGTCATTCAATTTCAATTTCAAGCTACTTTCTCCGTAACACCTTATATATATAACTATTACAATAAAAGTTTTACTAGTTTCTATATAAATTTAGAATTTTTCAAAACATTCCTAATTCATGATTAAGATATATAAAAATACAAATATTTACATATCCGCAGTTCAAAATAAAACTCTGAAACCTCTAAGGCTCTCTTGCACCTGTATGGTCATCTGCTCGTGTACATAGTACAGTCATCGCAGTTCAAACACAGCAAGAAAAGCAAGGTAAACTAGTGAAAATAGAATTTTATAATATACACACTTAAATCCAAATAGAAAACCAAATTACATAATCAATTTCTCAAATTATTCAACTTTCTTCAAATCTCACCCATAAACAATCACATAGATCACATGGATCTACACATCCAGAATATTCAACAAACAACGTCTTCCGGAAGACCCGTATTAAGTAAGTCTTACCAGATACTAACACCTGATCCAAAGATTACCAGCGAATCTAACAGAAAAGATCAAGGTAAGTTAATACAACCCAAGTCGTGCATCTCATATGTCACGGTATGCATGAACTCCCTCTTCAGTTTCTCACCACCTGATATCTTAGTTTATGTGACTTAGATCATCAGTGAAGTTCGGAGATCTCTGTTACCACATAAGCATCAATACTTAATACACAACAAACATTAGTCCATACATTATCCTGACATCAATATTTAATACATAGTGAAGATTAGTGCATACATTATCTCAAATGTATGAATTCAATTCCACATCATTTCATCATACAATATCATTCCAAACACAATCCACAACATTCAAAAGCGTAATTAACATAAGAAAACAACACCTTAAATATTAAGCCATCAAAATCTAATATTTTTACAAATTTAAATAATATATAAACAAACAACATCCCTGCAAGAGAAATTGAATATTGGGACCATGTCCCTTCCGCATTCAGATCTTCTATCCTAGGGTGCTATTAAAAATTAAATTTAGCTTCCCTTACCTCAATTGCTTGCTTTTCAAGCAACCTTTAGAATTTTATTCTCCACAGTTTGGATAAACTTCAAGATTTACGGGCCTAATGCAAATTATCCAAACAGAACACAACATAGCAGAATAAGTTGAGAGGGTTAAACTTCTCAACTGACCCCACCAATATTGATGACTAAATCTTAAGGAAAAATAGAGAACAAAGGATATTTAGAGTAAAAATGAACTTACTCTGTTTAAAAATTTGATCGGGTAGAGATGTTCCTTAACTCGCCAGCTACAACGTGATATGATCAGATTCTAAAATAGATGAGGTATGAAGTGAGAAATTAAGAGAGAAGGGAGAAAAGAGAAGTTGGTAGAAAGTGATTTGGAAGAAAGAAGAAGAAAGTGATTGTACGGGGGTCGGGGGAAAACGCTCTTTCTGAAAAAAGGCACTGTTACACCCTCTGCCTTTATAACTTGATACAATTTATTAATTTTGATATTTTTTAAAATTTTATTTATTTTAATAATTTTTTTAAAATTGATCTATTTTAATGATTAATCTATAAAATTCATTGATAAAAAAATATTAATTTTTATCATGTATCTGAAAAATAAGATGTAAAGGATAAAATTTATGTAAATGATTTCTATTTGTTATGTTTAATAAATTTGTCAATAGTTTAATTTCTGATTATGTACGAAGAACACATTATTCAGGAAAAACAAAAACAACAATCATTGCTTGTGAATGTCTAGGGTAAAAATTTCAGCGTTGCACAAAATTCCAACTGCGTTCGTAAGTTGTCGTTGCCCCCCTCATCGATAATGAAGTTGGCTGATACCGTGCAAACGTGAAATCTGAATGAAATGTCCCAAAGAATATTTTCTTGAAATGTCCCAAAGAAAATTATGTAATTATATTTAATTTTATCCCACTTTAAACAATATGAAAACTATTATAAAAAAAATATTTAATTAAGTTTTCAATAACTTATAAATAGAAGATAATGGATCCAAATGTGAAAAGAATAAAAGTGTAACTGTGTAAGACTGATAATTCACTCTTTTTTTTCTTGGATCTTGAAAAGTATATAAGACAGGGAAGTATAGGAAATAAACAATAAATTTTGGCATGTAGTGAAGCCATAGTTCAAAACAAATAAGATACACAAAATAGGTAATTAAGCGGTAATAATAACTTAATTTTTTATAAAATAAATAAATAAATAAATAAAAATCGCTGGATCCATTCTTCACTAATTCAATTTTAAGTTAGGTTAGGTTGGAGCAAAATCAAATTTAACTTAAACTTTTTAAAGAAAGTCCTCACATATTATGGTAAAACAAATTAACCCATTATTGCTTTTTCTATCCTCATGATTTCTTCATACGAAAGGTGTTGAAAAAGTTAAAAATATTTATGATTTTAAATTTTTGGATGATAAAATTTAAAATTTATTTTGGATTATGAAATTTAAAAAGGTAAAATAAATTTTAGATTTTAAATATATTCTAAATTACTCAATTCAAATTGTATAATCTAACACATTTTAAATTATAATGTATTATTGAATTATACTCAATTTTTGAATTCTAATTTATATTATTGGAATTGTTTTGAACTCTTTATGATAATTCAATTTGTTATTTAATTGGAGTTTTTTTTAATTTGCTTTATTTTTAACAATCTCTTATTTTCTTAATCAAGAGGTAAACTATTAGAAATTTCATATATTTAGATATGACTAAGATAGTGAATAAATTGATGGATGCTCGTTTCATTAATTATATTATGTTGAATTTGATTGACAACTTGTTTGATTAAATTTAGCTATGTTCCAAAATTGGAGGGATGAAATCATACGACAATTGATGAAGAATGAACTCAAGAATCAATTTGCTTTCCAATTCATTTTATTCTTATCCCTTTAAATTTTTCAACAACAACCCCTTTTTATTTACTGTTCTTTTTAATTAACATTTTTTTTTCATACGATATTTGAATATTATTTAAAATTATAATTTAATTCATTGGAATTGATATGATTTTGTTTTGTTTAAGCTTGAGAATGGTGTATGGAATAAGAATCAATGACAAACATTTTAAGCAATTATAATAGGCTACATAACCCCAAACTATCTCCCATGGAGACATTGAAGCTTGATTCATTCCATCGAAAATTTCATACTAAGCTTAAAAGACATATATAAAAGGACATGGGATAAAGGAACAAAAAATTGAGACTTAAGTGTTCTAGTGGAGGTCATTCTCTCTTTAGAGGAGACCTTTCCTAGAAGAGATACGAACTTACTTTGAGTGATATTTCCTTTAAAAAAGTGAGCAAAAATGTAAAAGAGGGTGCACTTTAAAAAGCTAAAGCTAGGGTTACAATGGTTGAGGACAGCTAAATCCCACAATCATTTCACTAATCAACAACTCATATTTCCTATGATTTTTGAGGTATTAATTCTACAAAACCCAATTAATCAAATAATTGAGGGCATAAAGGAATAGATGGAAAAAGTAAGCTAGAACAAAATCAAAATAAAGTGAATAACTTCTATGGATTGGATAAACTCCAAAACATCAAGTTTTTTTTATTAATCTCCATTAATATATTATCTTAGAATTTTAAATATATTATTTCATTATTACATTTATAATTGAATTATTAAACTTTAAATAATTGTTTTTATCGCTTTAATAAAACTCGAACATTACAAACACTTATATTACACCATATTAACACACCAAGAAGTACTTTCACAACCCTAATGCACCATTTAATAAAGAGAAAAGAAATGAAAGGAGTACAAGCCAATAAAATAAAGAAAGAGAAATAAGTAAATATTAAAAAGGATTTTATTTAAAGCAAATGAGTGAAAAGAAAAATAATTTGATTTATTATTAAAAATAATTTTGTTTAATTATTTTTCTTCTTATTATAATAAAAAAAAAAAAAAAAACATCGATATAAATGTTCCATAACTAATTATAATCATAAAAAATAGATTTATTTTAGTAATATAATAGATTATAAAACTCTTTTGTGCACTACTTTGACTTGATTAAAGAGATAAAATAATTGATTGTGTTAAGAGCATACTATTCTCACTCATTTCTTCTTTGTTTTGCAACCAAAATAAGAATGGCCATTAGCTTTCTACATTTTGTTTTCCTTTCATACTAAACAACCTTCATTTCTTTAATTGTTCACATCTTCTTTCCCTTTCGTACTAAACAACCCTCTTTTTCTTTTCTTTTCTTTTCTTTAATAACAACAAAAATACATGTTTTCTAAAGGTTCACATCCCACTTCAAATCATTCTAGGTAATCTTCCCATGCACAGTCAGTTCACGATTCTCCAAAACACGCAATATTTGGAATTAATGAAAGCATATCAAATGAGAAGTTGTGGAGAGGAATTAAGTAGGTTTAGAGTGAATACAAAAAGTTGCAAAAAAAAAATTATGAGGCAGGACTCCTAACATAATTTTAAGATAAAAAATCATTAAATAAAAACTAATACTAGAGATTAAAAATATTTAATTATTATATTGAGTAAATTATATACTACTTTGAAATAATTTCTAAATTTATAAGCTAGTTTCTAAATTAATATTTAATTAGTTAGCAATACTTTAACTACCAACTTTAGAATCTAAATTAGTTGGTAGCTAAGACTTGAGTAGCTAATTAGATATCAATTTAAAAACTAATTTATAAATTTTATTAATAATAGAAATTACTTTAGATACCAATAATTTTTCTAGTTTTTAAAAAATAGTATTTAATTTAGTCAATATAGTGACTAATTATTTTTAGTCTCTAAGATTAGTTTTTATTTAATAATTTTGGTGTAGTGATAATTTTAGTTGTCTGAATATACTTTTTCGTAAATATGTGTGAAAGAAAAGAAATAGTTTTTCAAAATAGTGTAGGCACACATAAAAAAATAAATATAAATAGTTTATAAATACACATTAATTTTAATTAATAAGAAACTATTTTTATTATTTATGAATGTTTATAACAAAGTTTATTCGATGATGTTTTTTTACCAGCGAAGATTTACTCGATGATGTAAATTTAAAGATAACAACAAAATAAAGTAAGACTATTGATTTTATAATATTTCTATCTTTAAGAAGGAGCATTCTCGTTGGACAAGGTGAGGAAGAAGGATGTTTTATTTTTTAGTTCATGAGCTTCAATTAGATTATCTTCACCTTTCTTAGACTTTTTGATAATCAAGTTATTAAGAACTTAAAATGACAATAATAATATTGAATAGATTTTTTTATCAGCCAATAATAGTAAATAGATGAATTGAGTAAGTATTTTTTTTAATATTGATTTATAGATTTTTGAGTCTTCAACAAAAAGCTAAATAAAAAAAAATATTCATCTTATTGAATAATATTTGATTACCTTAGCTTCAAGTTAAGTATTCAACTGTTAAGTTATTAAGTAACAAACAACTATATTCAGTCAAAGCTAGGAACGTTCATATCATAACTTCATAACCAAATCGATAAAATAAATTGAAAACTGATCCAAAAAATTGATAATCGATTAAAATCTATTTTTTGTATTCATTTGGATTTATTTTCTAGAATCGAGCAATTTGATTCAAATTAGAGTTTGACAACTAATCTACATTGAACCAAACCTAAATATTATTATATTACTTCTCAGTTTACTCATATATGAGAGATTTGTGTGCGAGAGGAAAATATAACGTATTTCACTTGGTTCATCCTATAAATTTGTGGCAAAATAATACAATACGTTTAACATGTAAATGAGGAAGAAGAGAAGTTATCTTAGTAGTATGAAAACGTTACTCTATTTGAAGGAAACAATATTGAAAAATTTGATATTTATGTTTTGTATTTCATGCAATATTGCACATGCATAAAGTTTGTTAAACTTATAAGAGATAGATTTTAGGGGGTTTCTAGTATCTATGCCACAATGTATAAATATAGCATAACCACGTTAATATTAGTAAAGTTAGAAGACTAAAAAACATAATTAGTTAAAGACAAAAAAAAAATATTAAGCCAAAGAAAAGCAAAAAAGCTAAAGTTGGAAAAATGCAAAAGCAAGACTTGGGGCTGAGTACGTGTATGAATGAATGATAACATGCTAAAGTATGAAGAGGTGAGGGTAGTGGGGGACAATCATAGGCTAATTATTAGTGTTTCTAAGTTGTGATAGACGCGACTCTAAGTTCACTGCTACCGCAATGAATATCTTATGGACAACGAGGTCTCTTTGCTCATGAACTTGCAGAGGAATATTCATCTTCTTGATTGAAGAGGATGGGCTACAAGAAGCGACTGATTCCATATTTCATGTGTTTGTATGCTATTTTTTGGACACTTTTGGTGCTTCACTTGCTGCTCAAGGTTTCTGGCAATGCAGAAGGTGACGTTTTGTACTTGCAATTGATTTTTTTTATTTTTATATTCCTGTTTCTGTTCATTTATGAGTTGTTGACTTTTCAACTGTGTTGTTTAGGCTCATATGTTTGAATGAGTCATACAACTTGACATGGAGTTAGTATTAGGCTTTTGTTGATTATTGAAATTGGTTCAGAAGTTCCGTATATGTTGGACAATGATCAATATATGAAAAAATGACAGCATGAATTGGATTGTTCTTCATGAACCATTTCTTTGAGCCTTGTTCTCACCTTGTTTGGTTCCCTACCAAAATCGCTGTGGTTCTGATGAACTGACAGAGTATGCAATATAAAAACACAAACTAGGAAGTTAAATAGAACTAAAAAATTTAGAGGATAAATTGAAACCAGTATTAAATTTAGAGGACAAAAAATACTATAACCTTTTCCTTTTTACTTTCTGTTTTTCACATAATTTCATTAAAAGCAACACTTATATACAATGAAAGGCTCTAATCTCTAGTCATGTGGGATCTCCAACAGACTGTTTGATTATTTTAATTATTACTTCTATGACAGGTGATGCCCTGACTACATTCAAGAATAATATGATAGATCCTACTGATGCTCTTCGTAGTTGGGAACCTGGCGTTATAACTCCTTGTACATGGTTGCATGTTACTTGCAACGAAGAAAGTAGCGTAATCCGTTTGTAAGATATCTGTTATTTTTACTTGTAGTTTTATGAAAGTTTCTGCATAAAGTGAAAACGATTGTTTGGCTAGGGATCTTGGAAATGCAAACCTTTCGGGTCAGCTTGTTCCAGAGCTTGGTCAGCTCCCAAATTTGGAATATTTGTAAGTTATGAAATAGATATGATAATGTTGGCTCAAAGATACGCCTCCTTCGCTGAGCAGATTTTGCATGACACATTTTTCTTTTCAATCACAGGGAACTTTATAACAATAATATAACTGGGGAGATCCCAAATGTGCTTGGAAATTTGACGAACTTGCAGACTTTGGATCTTTACTCGAACAACATTACTGGTCAAATTCCAGACGAGTTAGCCAAACTTAAAAAACTGCGAGACCTGTATGACATGCTTTCCTTTTCTGATATCTTTAATCAGCATAACTTATTTAACTAAATTTCAATTTTGTTTCTTCTTTTTCAGCATTCATAAGTTTTTGTTTTCCAACATAAAATGGTGGCACATTGTGCACCCATAATATGCCCATTTCAGTTCCAACATATCTTGTCTTATGCTTTGAGCTGTTGCCCAAGAGAAGTATCATCCTACATAATCCCATGAAATAGATATATACTTATATAAGTTAACAAGAAGTTATTATGGCACACACCCACTGCACTTGCTACTTAATGATTGTTTGTTGTGAATAGTTTATTATCTGCTAACAAAATGGCTCTGCTCGCTGAACTAGGCGTCTCAGCAAAAACAGCTTGTCAGGAAAGATTCCTGTGGGTTTGACCACAATTGATACACTGCAAGTTCTGTGAGTTTAACTCCTATGTCTGTATGTCTAGATGCATTGCTATGCTAGCGTTGTGCTATTTTGTCTATAACCTGACACCATGATCATTGTTGAATATAGTGACTTATCGTACAACAACTTAACAGGGAATGTCCCAATCGATGGTTCATTTTCAAGTTTTACTCCCATCAGGTGGGTACTACAAATAAGATTTTTTGTTCTGATGAGCTCATTGGGAAAACCACACAGCAATACTTGGCCAATAGCCATACTATAGTTCGAGTGGCACTATAAACTTTACATCAGAGTCCTATATTTCTTATGTAGGACACATGACTAATATTAAGGGATGAAATATCAAGATTTTATTAACCCCGTTAATCAATTTTTACAGTTTTGACCATAATCCTTTCTTGAAGCAAAACACTCCAACATCACCACGCGTTATACAGAAACAAAATCCTTCAGGTTTGTTATTATTTGCTTTATTGTTGGTAATGAATTTAATTTTTCAACGAATATAGCTCTTAAAGTATTCTCTCTTATGAGAATCCAAAAGGCTTCAGATTATTGTCATGCCACTAAGATAAGCAGAGGCTCAAAAACGGTGTTATACAACTCCAAATTAATGCTATCTAAAAGGTTTTCGGTTTTAGTGGTATTTACATTTGTTTCTTTTACAAGCTGAATGCACTCGGTTCTTTTCCACACACTACTAACATTTCCTTCGCCCTTTGCCGCCAAAAGGCTAAGAGAAATGGAGGTATTGATAAGGGATAGGTTGTGCGGTTTTCCCCCAAATGCTTGCTATGTAATTTTGCATGATTTCTGTGACTAGACATTTTTATACTCGAAAGTTTTAAATTTATAGAAAAGGACAAACTGGTTGTTATCGAACAATGATCTTTGGCAATGTAAATACCTTAAGCAGAACAGCTTCTGCATGCTTAAATGTATAGTTTCTTAAGGTGAATGTGTGACCTCATTCTGAGTCAACAAAGGGAGAAGAGTAGAGTTTTGAGGGACCTATATATACAATAAAAAAGAAAAGTTGGGGCAGGGGAAGAGTTACTTTGACTTGGTGGGGCATGTTGTTAGCATTCTGTTAGGAGAAAAGGGAAATACTTGTGTGATAGATGAGGGTGGCATGAGAGAATAGGTTGAGAGAAGAGTTTCCAATTTTGTACTGAGTGACACCTTTTATAAGGCAACCACTATATCGTACTTTTTGTTTGAAGAACACCACTATATTTTTCAGTCATTTGGGGTTCTAGTTTTGGTTTTCTGTCTGGTATCTTAGAATGTGACTCATGGTCAAATACAAGAAAGGGAGTAAATAATAATGTCAAGTTTTTTTTTTTTTTTTTTTGTTTTTTTCAATGGAAAGCAATGTTTTGAAATTGACTTACAGTTTCCCGTTTAACTCTGTTAATTCTTGTAGGTAATAGTTTCATATCTATTGCCGCCATTGCTGGAGGAGTTGCCGTGGGTGCTGCACTGTTGTTTGCAGCTCCAGTAATTGCATTTGTTTACTGGAAAAGAAGGAAGCCACCAGATTATTTCTTTGATGTTGCAGGTTGGTTGATTAGCAGAAAAACATGGTATACACACCGATTAAAGCTGTTTATGATAATCATAACTAATTGTTGTTTCCTCCACTGGCAGCTGACGAGGATCCTGAAGTTAACTTTGGTCAACTTAAAAGGTTTTCGCTGCATGAACTGCTAGTTGCAACAGATGCCTTTAATAACAAAAACATTATTGGCAGAGGTGGATTTGGCAAGGTTTATAAAGGACGCTTAACAAATGGTGATCTTGTAGCAGTAAAAAGACTTAACCAAGAACGCATCCACTGTGAGGAGAAACAATTTCAAACAGAAGTGGAAATTATCAGCATGGCTGTGCATCGAAATTTGCTTCGGCTGATTGGTTTTTGTATGACAACTACTGAAAGATTGCTTGTGTTTCCTTTCATGGTTAATGGAAGTGTAGAGTCATGTTTACGAGGTACCTTTATTAGGCTACTCTATCGAGTGATATGCATTGCTTTTATCACTAATTTACCTCAACTTGTTTCTCGAGTAAAAACCTTTTATCTTACATGTTCTTTCCTGTAGTTATGCAAACCATACTTTTAATGTCAAATTTCTTTCAACTTTCATTTTTTTATTTTTGTAAAATAAAATTGTGTATGTCAGGCATCTTATATCTAGCAGGGGCACATTCACACAACAATTTGGATATATATGAGTAGCTTAAATTTAATCCTTTGTCAGAGCCTGTTTTTTTTTTCACAAAATTATCCAATTTTGTTTGACCACATCATTTGATGTGGTTGAAAGAGAATACAAATAAACTCTGCAGCTAAATAGCGTAAAAGCAATTAAAATTTGTTGTAGTATTTTTCTTTCCAAGTTGTTAAGGTTTTATGTATATTGATTGTATTTTGTAGAGCGAGCAGAATCACAAGCACCAGTTCAATGGCCAGTTCGGAAGCGTATTGCTCTAGGAGCAGCTAAGGGGCTTGCTTATTTGCATGATCATTGTAACCCAAAGATTATTCATCGTGATATCAAAGCTGCTAATGTATTATTGGATAAGGACTTTGAAGCAGTTGTAGGAGATTTTGGTTTAGCAAAGATTATGGATTACAAAAATACTCATGTTACTACTGCTGTACGTGGGACACTTGGCCACATAGCACCAGAGTATCTCTCAACTGGAAAGTCTTCAGAGAAGACTGATGTTTTTGGATATGGTGTGATGCTTCTTGAGATAATAACTGGACAGAGGGCTTTTAATTTAGCACGACATGCCATTAGTGATGAGGTCATGTTGCTAGAATGGGTAGGTATTATCATGTTTACTAAAGATATGCTATTAGTACTAGACCAGTTAGCAATCTAAATATTATGAGATTCAAGATGGTACAATAGAAGGAAATCATATTGTTGAAGGAAATATTTTGGCACTAAATACAGTTAATTCCTACTTGAAGTTTAGAAACCTCTTTTGTTCCCTATTCTATTTTTGTATTTTCAGATAACCAGCCTTAAAAAAAACAATACAAAAATTGAGTTAGTTGTTATTTCTGTCCTAGATTCTGGAATCTCATCTTTCTGGTTGTTGTTTGTTGCACCAATATGTGCTGATGTTAGCACCAATGACTAATGGTTTTTATTGGCAAATGACATTATTTTGATCCCAGGTGAAATCACTTCTGAAAGAGAGGAAGTTGAAGACACTGGTGGATGCAGATTTACATGGAGATTATGACGAGGAGGAACTAGAGGAGTTAATCCAAATAGCATTGCTATGCACACAAAGCTCCCCTTTGGATAGACCAAAGATGTCTGAGGTGGTGAGAATGCTAGAGGGTGAAGGTTTGAAAGAAAAGTGGGATAAATGGAGGAAGAAAGAAGATATAATCCAAAAAGATTACAACTCCTTCAATCTCTACATAAAAAATTATGACTCAACTTCAAATATTGCACCAGATGAATTGTCTGGTCCTAGATGATCTTTGTAGAAACAATTAGTTACTCTCAAAGCTGCAAAATGTTGGCTCAGTGCACCATATAATTATTGTGCCATGCAATGGTGAATTTCAGTGTGTGTCTAAATATTCCTAAGTCTTTACTCATTGTTACTTGACTGCATGTTCATCGAGTGTTTCTCCTACATTTTGAATAGGTTCTTCATGAAGGGTGTGTGGATGCAGAGCTAAAGTAGTGTCATAGTTTTTTTGTCTAACCTGACACTAGTTATTGTGGGTTGTAGAATATAGTCATGGTGGTTGTTTACTCCGAGCAAGTTGGTGCAAATGCTTTGTTTACAAGAATAGTGGAGGGATAATATATATTTTAGCTTTTTCTATAGTTATATCTCACTCATATATTACCATAAATTGATCGTCTTTTAACCCAGTTCTCTGTGGAAGATGCTCTGATTTCTTTGAGTTTGAAATTCAAGTGCTGATCGTAGTAGGATTAAACACAATACTTAATAAAGATCTACTTATGAAAGACCTCTAACTTTTAAGTCAGTTAGTGAATTAAAGATTATATGAAAATTAAGTATAAGATTGAAAGCAAGTCGAAATCCAATTCCATGATGAAATCGTGAAGAAAGGAAGGATATTGAAATCCCTACATGACATAAACCCTAAGTATGACCCTATTAGGATACAAAGAGAAAAATTGTCATCACTGTCAGAAGTTTTTTTTTATTGTAAGGGATAAGAAATTCAGAATATTGTCATGCTTGATGAATGAATATTCAACATAGGCTCTAACATGGTATACACAAAGCATTGGATGTAAGTCCTGTAAAAAAAGCAACCATGGAGAATATTGTTCTTCTTACTCCAAAAGATTTGGAAATAATAATAGACATGTTTCAAATTCCACAAAAGTGGTAAAGTTGTTAAGCGCATGGGAGGTAACAAAGAAACCTCAAAAAGATGGGCAAAACCATATTATCTTTGAACATGAAACAAATCATCCCATTGCTCCACCTCAACAATATTTTGATATGAAAGTTTATAAAGAGGAACTTGATTGTGTTAGAACAATGATTGAATCAATAAGCCTAAAGTTCATTCAATATTGCTGGCTTTGTGACTTAAGTGTTTGAATTCTTGATTCAAGATCAATGGATAACATGACTCCATTTTCTATGCTCTTCAACTCATTATAGTTGAAAATGGTGATAATGTACCCATATACAAATTCGGAAATATAACATTAGAACCATATATTGTAGTAAAAAATGTTTCATATGTCTAATGACTAGCTAATAGTCTTATCTACATACAAAAACTCACAATATTTAATTACTCAAAAACATTTTTCTTCTCTTATTGTATTTTTTAAAACCTTATCACAAGAATGATGATTTTAATTGCTAAGGAACAGAGTGAGAGTGAGTTGTATTTGTTGGATTCCAAGTATTTGAATAAAACAAAGGTCATAAGCCAACAAGCAACGTCATAGACATATACAAGTTCCCAAATATGTCTACATCACAAAAAACTTGGACTCACTGCACCCAAATACAATAAAGTTTGTAGAAACAAGAAAGCAATGGTGCTAAACTCTCCATGTCTCTTTTTATTGGTTTTGTTGAATCTAAATCTAATCATTCTCTTTTCAGTAAAAGAACACTATTTAGATTCACAACTTTACTCATCTATGTAAATGACATAAATCTTGGAGGTAACTCCTTGATCGAAATGAAAAAGGTGAAGCAGTTTTTGAACAAAAATTTTAAAATCAAATGCATGCTTAAGAGATTAAGCCATGCTCTAATCCTCTCATACAAGATATGGGAGTTTTGTTCGACTCCAGTTCTTCTCTTCAAGATGCAGATTCATACCACAAATTAATAGGACGATTGTTGTATCTCACCAATAGGAGACTTGACATGTGTTTTGATGTATATTCTCAGTCAATTCCTTCAAAAATCAACAACACACCACCATCAAATAGTTCAACGTATTAAACACGGTATCAAACTTAATCCATCTCGAGCCTTATTTTTTCCTTCAAATTCTATTATATAATTTATTGGCTTTAATGATTTGGATTCAAATTCTTATCCAAACACTCAAAGCTCAACCATGAGATATTGCATCATCCTTGGATCATCCCTCGTTTCATAGAAGTTAAAGAAACAAACCATTGTTTCACGTTCTTCCTGGAAGTCGAATATCACACATTAGTCACAATTACTTGCTAATTACATAGGTTGACTTATCCCATTTAAGACTTCCATTTACAAGTTGTTTTTTTTTTTTTTTTTTTTTTTTTTTTTTTTTATAATTATTTTTTTTTTTATTTTTTTTTTTATTTTTCTTTTTACAAACA
>Ga0123342_1003351_pt1 | contig 25758 bp, 14 predicted proteins | sample Turbeawhitnodule_FD_89960 | JGI IMG/M metagenome (GOLD analysis project Ga0123342, IMG submission 89960) | Root nodule microbial communities of legume samples collected from Mexico - Turtle bean Mexico white nodule | ecosystem: Host-associated > Plants > Roots > Nodule | place: Mexico: Nepantla...
AAACCACTGAGGAATTCCACTAAGCAATCAAACCTAGATCATTTACAACACAACCAAGAAAGTGACCTTGATCCCCTCAAGACACACACTTCTCTTGGCCAACACACCAACACTAAGAATGCTCATGTGAGAAAAAATAAGAGACACAAAATGATCAGGTGTATTTTTTTTTTGACAATGTTTGTTTTACTTTTTTTTTTCATTTTTTCTAACAATTTTTTATTTATTTTGTCAACTTGTTTCCCTCAATTGTTATATTTACATATTTAGGAGACATGTGATGTTAAAGAAATGGAAATAAATCAAAACGCAGATTTATTTTTACCATAATTTGTGAAGAGATTGTTGCTTTTATAATACATTTGAACTTGAAAGTAGCCTTCTAAAACAAGTATGGTGTGTAGATTCCTCACTTTCCAGTTTTATCCCCAGAAACCCAGCTAAACATTTCTCAGAATTTGAGAAATTTGCAATGCAAAAAATGAAAGTACACATACCCATGTTCAATAACACCGAAGTGGCCCCTCCCTACCCCTTCCCAAAAAATAATACTACACAAGAAAATAAATACTCATCCATACACATTATACTCTCCCATGCCCTATATATACTCTCTGCAACCATCCCCTTTCTACTCTGTCAATCAATTCACCTTCTTTCTCTCTCTACCTTTTCTCTGACACTCCTTCATTCACTTCAACACACTCTCCCTCTCTGCACACACACACTCATACACAAACTTACTAAACCACTCACCACAGATCATACTCGCGAGTTCTTTAAACTCAACTCACCGTCAACATCACACGCTAAATCAACTCTTCATTATCACCAAACACAACATGATAACATGGAAAGACCTATACACGGTGCTCACCTCAGTGGTGCCTCTCTACGTTGCCATGATCCTGGCATATGGTTCGGTCAGGTGGTGGAAGATATTCTCGCCGGACCAGTGCTCCGGCATAAACCGCTTCGTCGCCATCTTCGCCGTGCCCCTCCTCTCCTTTCACTTCATCTCCTCCAACAACCCCTACGCCATGAACTTCCGCTTCATCGCCGCCGACACCCTCCAGAAAATCATCATGCTCTTCGCCCTCACGCTCTGGACCAACCTCACCAAAACGGGGTCGTTGGAGTGGATGATCACCATCTTCTCCCTCTCCACGCTCCCCAACACGCTCGTCATGGGCATCCCCCTCCTCATCGCCATGTACGGGGACTACTCCGGCTCCCTCATGGTCCAGGTCGTCGTGCTCCAGTGCATCATCTGGTACACCCTCCTCCTCTTCCTCTTCGAGTACCGCGCCGCCAAAATCCTCATCATGGAACAGTTCCCCGAAACCGCAGCCTCCATCGTCTCCTTCAAGGTCGACTCCGACGTCGTCTCGCTCGACGGCAGGGACTTTCTCGAAACCGACGCGGAGGTCGGGGACGACGGTAAGCTCCACGTCACCGTGAGGAAATCCAACGCCTCGCGACGGTCCTTCATGATGACGCCGCGCCCCTCCAACCTCACCGGCGCCGAGATTTACAGCCTCAGCTCCTCGCACAACCCCACGCCACGCGGCTCCAACTTCAACCACGCCGATTTCTTCTCCATGATGGGGTACCAACCGCGCCACTCAAATTTCACCGCCAATGATTTGTTCTCCTCCCGTGGACCCACTCCTCGACCTTCCAATTTCGAAGAATCCTCCATGCCTCAGCCCGTCGCCGTCGCTTCTCCCCGCTTCGGGTTTTACCCGACCCAGACTGTCCCCGCTTCGTACCCGCCGCCCAACCCGGAGTTCTCTTCCGCTCCTGCTAAACCCACCGTTGCCAAGAACCAGAACCAGCAGACTCCCACTAAGGGTGCCCACGATGCGAAGGAGCTCCACATGTTTGTGTGGAGCTCCAGCGCGTCGCCGGTGTCGGAAAATGCCGGGCTCAACATGTTCGGGAGCACCGACCTTGGAACCTCCGAACAACCCGACCAGGGCGCCAAGGAGATCAGGATGTTGGTGGCTGATAATGCGCACGTACAAAATGGGGAAGCAAACATCAAAGGTACTGATTGAGCTTTTTTTTTCCTTTTCATGGTTAAATTGTTCTTTGTTGCTCTAATTGCAACGGCAACACCATAATTGATCAAATTTTTAGTTTTAGATTTTTGTTTGAGTTTGTTTAGTACGAAATGAAGTCTTATAATTTCACTTCAATATAAGTTCAAATTTTAGTTCTAAAAATGTTATTAATTATGTTATATAGTTTAATTTCAATCTTTGACTCTTCAAAAATTCAGTAAACTCGTGTTAGAAAGAAATCCCTCTCTATTTATTCAGTAAAAGTTAAACTTCGAAAGTAATTAATCTCGATGTTCAAATAGAAGAATGAAAAAAAGAGAGTTATATATATCTTAGGCAAGAACTATTCATACTTTTTCGTTGAAAAAGTTGATTAAAAATACTAATTTTTGTTATTCTTAACTCTAATTAGTCGTTAAATTGAGTCCACAAAATTAATAATTTTTACTCAAGACAATGTAAGAGGGAAAAGGGCTAGGTTAATTTTTGTTCTTACTGTAACCATAAAACATTTTTTACAAGGAACATTGTGACTGTAATTGCAATTTGAAATGTGTCATTCGCGATTTTTTAAAAAATTTGGTTGATATAACGTTAATACAAGATTTGGGTAAATTATAATTAAGAAGATTGGTTTGGTGTTAAATTGAAGGTGGTTCGGAGGCGGAATTTGGTGGGGAAGAGTTCAAGTTTCCGGTGAACGGCGGAGAACAGGAGGAGGAAGAGAAGGATAAAGAGAAAGAAAAAGAGGGGCTGAACGGGCTGAACAAGTTGGGGTCGACCTCCACGGCAGAGCTCCACCCGAAAGTCATCGGAGCCGGCGAGTCTTCCGGCGGAGGAAAACACATGCCGCCGGCGAGTGTGATGACTCGTCTCATTCTGATCATGGTGTGGAGGAAGCTTATCCGCAACCCCAACACGTATTCAAGCCTCATTGGTGTAGTATGGTCCCTCATTGCCTTCAGGTAGGTGAATCAAAGTCAACACCATTGCAAAACTTTTGACCACAAAATCATCTCACGAAAAAAATAACAAAATTAGTTTGACATGTCACTTTTAACTTTACACATTTTAAAAAACCAATTGAAAATAAACTGAGTTAGAAAAAGGATGTAATTAGGGCAACAAAATGAGGCATGTGTAGTTTCTCTTTCTCCAAGGTTTTGGGTTATTTGATTGGAGTAATGTTGTACTAATTATTAATGGTTAGTGACACATGGTGTTGTTGATGGTTAATGATGACGTACAGGTGGCACGTGCACATGCCCAAAATAATAGAGAAATCAATTTCCATACTGTCTGATGCTGGTCTTGGAATGGCAATGTTCAGCTTAGGTGAGTGGTCGCAAATCCATTCTCAAATCCATATTCCCTTCGCAATAATTTCATTCTTCTATCCACAACACAACTTGCTTCCACTTTTGCATCCACACCATTATTTTATTACCATTGCCTCCACACTTTTTAGCAGTTTTTCATTGCACAACTTTTTCGTTCAGAATACACACATAACAAGTAAACTCAGATACTACTGATACAATTCATGGTGCTGCTTCTTCCAAATAGTGCTGTGAATTGGGTAATGGGTTTAGGATGATAAAGAAAGTAGTAAACAATTCATAGCCGTCCATGTTGGTGATGTTTGTTAGCAACAAGTAATGATCAAATGATCTTGTTCACCTGTTCAGCATAATGTCCCGACACGTGGGTCCGGGTCATAAACCAGACCACTTTTCTCAGGACAACGGTTCTGGTCAGGCCTACCATTTTCCATAATCAAGCAATGGTGGTTCCATTACACCAATTACACTCTTTCATCTAGGGTTACAAAATCTTTATCTAATTTACTCTAAGACTCAATTTTTATCTAATGATAATACCAGAGTTATTGAAAGATTCTAATATTAATTGGGTGTCTTTTCTAATTATTCATTGTTTCTTTTTATAGAAGATAATAATTTGGTGTCTTTTATAATTATCAGTTGTATAGATATGAATAATCTTTACTTTGTGTGTTATGATTCTAGTATTTAATTATTGATTCTTTTCCTCTTTAATTAAACCTAAAATGAGTGTACTACTTATATATATTCAGACCTTTTGTTTTGATTTTAATAACAAGAAAAAGATATATTTATTTTCATATCCTTTACCTTCTTTTTACTCTTTTATTTATCTATCTTCTATTTCATAATAGATGTTTTTGAAAGCCTCTCTCAATTCCCATTTTCATATGTGAAATGAGTATTTTTCCAATAATTTTTTTGAAGGATCTTTCAATTTTCATATATATTTTTCCAATAAGATACATATAGATGAAATAAGTTGTGAGTGGAATAGAATAGGAACATGGATGAGATTTGGTTGATGTGTTTCTTGATGAAGAATGGGTTTGGTTGATGTTTTATAGGTCTGTTTATGGCACTTCAACCAAAGATAATTGCATGTGGAAACTCTGTGGCTACATTTGCTATGGCTATTAGGTTTCTCACTGGTCCAGCCGTTATGGCTGCAGCTTCCATAGCAGTTGGCCTCCGTGGCACTCTTCTACACGTGGCCATTGTTCAGGTTGCTAACTTCAACTTTTTCTCGTGCATTTATGTCTTCACAAAATTGGTGAAACAAAGTGAAATAATGTGCCAGTTTAATGCTTTAAGAACATCATGCTTACATTTATGTCACACTTGCAATAACAGTCTCGGAAAGAGTGTTACAAACAGCCTCGATAACATTTCTCTCCATCAAAGTCTCAAACATTTAGAGCAGAAAGTCCACCTTAGTTTTTACAAAATTTTAATTTTGATTCCTATAAATGAAATCGAATTAAAAAGCTTTTATTTACACTCACCAAATTGGAAACTTTTTACACATGCAGCACCCCTTTAGAACCATCACACATATGCTCATAATAGTAAATTCCATATATTCTTTGGTTTTCAACAACTATTTTTATAATTTTCATAAACATTAGATTCTTATTAGTTACTAAAATGAAAAATGTTTTTTTTTACAACCATATTCCACCCTGCATCACAATAAATATTAATTTTTTAATTTTAAAAATTATTTTAACATTTTGTATTTTATTTATATTTTCATTAATGAAATTTTATTTTTTTAAATTTTTTTATTATAAATATTAATATTTTATTATGGGTATAAGGTAGAGCAAGGTATCAAAATATATAGATCCAGATATCAATATAACGATCTAATTTTTCATTTTGTTGTGTCCACAACATTTATTATCCTATTGCCAAAACCTAATGACTAAAAAACACATTTTTTTATATCTTTAATGATGTTTTTTATAAAATATCTTAATTTTAATTGATGTCTGGTTTTTTAATGTATGTATTTTGTTTTTTATTTTACAGAAGGAAATTACAAAAAATGATATATATTAGGAATTTTTTTTATGAGTAAATTTTTAAATTTTGGAAATGTTGTTGTGGTTGCATTAGGCTGCACTTCCTCAAGGGATTGTTCCATTTGTGTTTGCTAAGGAGTACAATGTTCATCCAGCCATTCTTAGCACAGGGTAAGCAAAGATTTTCTCCATCTCATTCTTGTTGCCATGAACAAACAAAAATTAACCTTTTTTTTTTTTGTTATCTTCTCTGAAAAATTCAATTGCAGGGTTATATTTGGGATGTTGATAGCACTTCCGATTACTCTGGTCTACTACATTCTCCTTGGTTTATGATATTCTATGCCAAAGTAACCAAGAATGAAGGGGGAAAAAAATTATGCAAGTGAATTTGAACCTTTGATATGATTTTTGAAATTGGAAGAAACTATATATGACTAACTAGTAATTTCACAACAGAGAGGATGCGATTGAAAGTTTCCAAGAGATTGGGAAATTGAGATAATATGAGAGTTTGGGAGTACAAGAGATGATGATGATGAATTTTGAAGAACCTCAAAGAGGAAGGAATAATAGAGACATAACAGAGAAAAAAGTAGAGTTAGCAAGTGAATGGTTCCCTATCTTTTACCAGCTTTTGTAAATTTTATGAGAAAATCCCGTTTGGGTCATCAAATTAAGAACATGGTTCAGTAAGTGCATGAGTGGAGGAAATCATTTGAATGAAAATGAGATGAGACTGAGGAAAGTCTTTCCTTTTTCTTTCTTTTTTTTCTGCTTTTTTGCATTATTGTTGTTGTTACTATTTTTTAGCTGAAATAAACTAACTTTTTTACACTTTCATTCAATCAATTATTATTGTATATGTTAATTTTTATAATAATTATTAGAAACGCCATGTTAAAAATAATTGATGATTTAGTAGATTATATGAAAAAGTTTATACACAAAGCATGATAATTAAACTTATTATTTGCCGTTAATTTTTTACTACATGGGTTCTTTACAATTTATTAATGTTCTTGGATGAAGAGGCTTATTTTTCTTTTAAAATGAAAAAAAAAATGATCAAGATAGTTTTTACCAAATACATGCTCTTCTGTGTGATAAATTGAAGAATGATTTAGAGATAATTTTATATACGAAATGTAAAACCTTTGTTTATTTTTTATTTGTGAAGACAGAACATCACACCAAACTAAACACACACAAACCACACACAGCATGCTCAATATAAACTCAATGAAGTGACTCAAATGCACTAGTTCTATTTATAAATGCATGTTGCTCCATCACATAAACACTCATATGAAATAGTTTAGGAATACATGAGTTATATCATACTAAAAAAACTCTCACAATCCACTTTCCATTTGAATATTTTTTTAACAAGAACTAGTTCCATAAGTGTCTTCCCAAATTTCATAAAACGTTATCACATGTTCTATAAATGTAGTAAAGTAAAATTGGTCTATTATCTTTCCCAATATTTGTTCAGATATAAATAAGAGAACATGGACAAATAGTGAATTAGGAGAAAAAAAACATGACTTTAATTAAGTTCAAATATCAACTCGAACATTATAATATGGTGTTAATTAAATCGATTTATATCTACGAATGGATAATGTGATGTTAATTGAGTTCACTTATCTTGACTGAAAAAGATGATATGATTTTAATGGAACTCACTTATCTCGACTTGAAAAGAATGATATGGTATTAACACATATCGATTCACAAAGCATTATATGGTTTTAATTGAGCTCACATATCTCGACTCATAAAGGACGATATGATGTTAACTAAGTATACCTATTTAGACTTGAAAAAGATTATATAGTGTTGGTTACTCAACTAAAAAAGGTTATATGACGTTAACTAAGCTTACCAATGTCAACTTATAAAGGATGATATGGTTGCTATTTTTCATTTAGCAGTTAAATTAAATTATTTTAGTAGAGACCATTCAACACAGTGTTAGACTGTTCAAAACAATGTTAAGTCATCTAACACCAAAAAGACACAACAAGAAAATTTGTTATTATCTACTGATATTTACCTACGAATTTGGATCCTATGTAAATTGGGAGTTACCTACAGATTTTACATAAGGATTATTATTTGTAGGTAAAAATGAGTTACCTATAAATTTTTCCATATATAATAACAAAATAGCTTGGTGGAAAAATTCGTACATAATTATGGCGGATTAAGGTAAAAAACTATTACCTACGAATATTACATACAAATTTATCTGTGGATAATTATATATAAGTTAAAATTCGTAAATAATTAGGTAGGAATTAAAATTCATATATGATGGTGTTGATAATTATTATAGTTAATTCTTAGATAATTACATTAATATAATTATTATTAATACGATTATTAATATTATTACTAACATTATTAATATATTATTCTTATTAATAATAATAATAATCATCATTATTAGAATAATAATAATTATAATATGATTAAAATATTTATGTAGTGATTTTTTTTATATAAAAACTTTCATCTTAGGCATCATTATGCAATTTGACATCGCAGCTAGACTGACACCTTAAGTAACAACAATCACCTGTCATCGCATGAAAAAGTATTATTACAAAAAAATTACAAAAAAAATATGGGGACTAGACTAAAACTCATATGTTAACAAAAATGATATATTGGTAGACTATACATATTCATAAAGAATTCTAAGAACAAACTATATGGAAGCCTATACCAATGAAATGATTCTCTATGAATAAATCATAAATTAGCCAACTTATCAGCACACACATTCCTTTCACGAAAAATATGAGTAACCCTAAACCTGATTTTCCAACATTAATTAAGACAAGTATTTCAAAGCATCCACAGAACATTAGTCCTAGTAGTAAACGCAACACAAATCACAAATCAAGGCATAATCACATTCAAGCCATACATTAGTAAACCTCATCTTTTGAGCTTCCTCCATAGCATGTATAACTCCATAAATTCAACAATCATAGCAGTCTGAACTTCAAGAAACACAGAGAAAGCACCAATAAACTCCCACATACTCTCACGGAAAATACCTCCACAAGTAGCAAGACTAGGATATCCCCTAGCAGCCCCATCAGTGTTAATTTTAACCCAGCCTAGTGAAAGGAACTCCCATCTAACAGGAAGAGGACGAAGAACTTTACCAGTACGAGTATTAATACCAAAAAACTTAATCACGTTAAAATCCAATATATCATTCTTGAAACTTTAGATGAATTTCCCACTAGACAAGTTAAATCTTTAATTACCAAAATAGTCCTAGAAACATCAATCTTATCCTGAAATCTACCATAATTCCTCATACGTCATATCATCCAAATAGATAAAGTTATCACAACAAGCTTAATCAATTTAACCAAATGACTATCATCACTCTTAATAAAAGAAAGAAGATCATCCTTATTAGGGACATGAGAAGTAAGAAAAATTTGTTGAGTCCAACCTCAAATATGCAAAGCATTAGAACATATTCAAAATATAAATGTTGAATAGATTTATCGTGTTTTTCACAAAGCGTACACATAAAATATATATGTAAATCTTTATTCTAAATGTTTGGTGTAATGATTAAAAGTTATATGTATTATGGAACTTAGGTTCAACTTTTTTCTACGACAAATTTTATTATAGTTAATAAGATTACTAATAAAATTAATAATAAGAAGTATATAGTATTAATGTTGAAGTACATTTACACTATTCGAAATCATTTAAAAAAAAATATAGCATGTACCGATAAACATATATTGCACAAAGTCTCCAACTACAATGAAATAACTATCTCGAATTCAAATTTATCTCTTTTATAATAAATATGTTGATAGAGTTAACTTTTTTATTTAAGTGAACAGAATGTTAGACTTGTAAAAAAATAAGAAATATATCTTTCCTTCTTAATTTGTTAATTTACTTTTCTACCAAATTAGTAAAAAAATCATCATGATTAATAGAAAAGATATTAGTATTTTTTTAATAAAAGGGAATTATATTGGGAGTTAATTGCTTATTTGTGTTTCACATGGATCCTAAGTCAAACTTTGACTAATTCAGGTTGAGTCGGTCTTCTGATTCGGTTAATGTTGTGTGGAACACAATTTAGGTTGGAGTGGTGAGTGAACTCTGGAATCACAGAAATTTTATCATATTCAAAAGAAGAGGTGTCGCGAACGCGTCTCAAGTATTTGTTTTGGTGCAAGTAAATGTTTGATCTTGGATTTCGGTAAAAAATTCACTTTGCTTCGTTTTCCTACTCTAATTGGTGTTTGGAACCTTTGGTGTGTATGAGGATGATTTTTTGAAGTTTTTTTTTCAGGATTTATTTTAACAGGTAGGGCTTTTGTTAGTTAGTTTTGTGGTATTTGTTAGATGTTGATTTCTGTATAAGGGTTCAACCACCCCTAAAGTGATTCCCATTTTTTTTTTATTGAAGATAAAAAAATTGTATTTAAGGTTCTTTTAAGAGAAAAGAAAAATATAACAATTTTTATTTTAAATAGAAAAAATATAGACATTTTTTTGCACATATACGATCGTATTTTTATAAATTTCTTTATTTTTAATTTATTAAGATTAAGTTGACATATTTTATAATAACTTTTATTATATATTGACATATATTAATTTTTAAATAAAAAGACAATATAAAATAGTAAAAGTAATACTAGTTTAAAATTAATATAATACATTTTAATGCTACATGTAATTCTCTTCAAGAAACATGACATTATGGTTACATATTATTATATAAAACTCTTTATAAAAATTTAAAACTAGAAGGTATTATAGTCATTATACTTTTAATTGAACTTACAATATTCCAAAATAAACAAGGATAAAAATAATTTGAAAGAAGTTTATATGATATTATACCTAATACTTGACCTGTACAAGTTTATACATGATATAGTTTTTTTTTATAATAATCTTAACATTAAATACAAGTATTTGATTATACTTACCTACATACAATATATTTTTTTTATTTAAAAAAGATAACATGATACCTCTAAAGTCGTCCAAGTTCAATTAATAACCTGTTTCATTGGCAGGGAACACACGCACAGAAAGGTAGCTTCGAAGTTATCGGTTCATCATCTCCATAAATTGAGAACAACCCTTTTTCTTCTATCTTTCACTTTCGGACCACAAAAATGAAAACCTCAATCCAACATCACATTCATTTCACTTTGTTACGTTGGAGGTCACAATATTTTAATGATCTTCGATCCATTTCTAGTGTCGAATACACATGCAACAATTGTGCTGAGTTGAGAGGTTTTGGGAACTTGTGGTTTGTCCAATATTACTTAGGGTTAGACAAGAGGCACAAAATCACACAAAGACCAACATGCTCAACTATGAAAACGATGGATGCTTCTTCTTTACGACACCTTCATATACCTCTCATGGCTTTCTTCTGTGTACGTGTGGTTCTGTTTCTGAAAAATATGCTAACTTATTTCATATTGTAGTCTCAAAACTAAAATATTAAATTAATAAAATGAATTGAAACTCATCAAATATTATTAATATAAATTAATCTCGTCTTAATTTTCAAATTAAGAAAATGATTAGTTTTAACAATGTTATATTGGATTTTCTAAAGTTTAATATACCAAGTAAAGATAATAAATAAATTTGTATTAATGAATTTTATTTAATGTCCATACAAGCATCTAAATTGTTCAAATATGTGGATTAGTGATATCTTGAGAAATGTGTATTAAATCAAGAAATGTGTATTTTGAGATGCATCACTAACAATATTATGTTTTTTTTATAAAAATTTTAAGGAAAAATAGTTAATAAATATTTAAATTAATACAAATGCTAGATATAAAGGATGGGTATGTGTTTTTATTTAAAAAAAAAACAAAGATAAACAAGTATAGGAAAACTAATAGGCACCTCACTCACTCAGTACCCTAACAAAAAATATAGTATTAAATTTTTTATTATAAAAGAATGACATGTTCCTTAAATTTTGGTCATGGTTGTACCAACCACACACCCAAGAAAAACATGCATGAATTTATTTTTTTTCTATCTTTTGTAGCTTTCAGTGTGAAAGTGACATCCATTCCTGGATTCATTGACATATCCTTAGCATAAGCAGTGACCATTGATTAGCAACTGATTATAGTACCACTTAAAATAATTTCAATTATGTGAGTGTGCAATTTTTTAATTTGTTTATTATTCTTTTAATTAGTTTATAGACATATTTGTCGTTGATTCACCAAGATTCTGGAAGACTTCATTCAGAGAATCTTCTACACCTATATAGAAAAAGTATAAGGATGGGTCTTCAATGGATTTTTTTTTTTCTAAATTAATCAAAATAGATTTGTCGTCTTTCAACTTAAATTAAATCTATTGGATTTGATTAGAACATGGATGCAAGTTTTGACCATTTTTTTAAATCTGAAATCCATTTTTCAAATAAAATTAAATGCAGATTTTAGATCCATTGATTGGAATATTTATAACCAATATAATATTGATTACGTTGATATAAATTTTTTTAAAAAAATAAATTTAGTTAATTTAATTATCAAATTATATTTTTTTATGATCATTTATATTATTTTTTAAATTAAGTAATAATAATAAGATAATCAAATAATTTATATTTTAGAAAATAAATTTTTGTACATACTGTGAAATTTTCAATTACACTAATAATTTAAATATATCATTGTCATATTCAATTTTTAACATAATACCTTTCAATTTTTTTGATTTCCTCTTCTTTATCTTCTTTTCATCTCAAAATACTTAGTTTTAGAGGACATATCTATATACACAATTCGGTTGCATTCTCATATTTTTTTATGTCTTTCTCATTACAATTTATGAGTAAAATGGATAGAGAAAATAATAGAACTTAATAGTTGATAAATATAAGAAGAATAAAAAATAATTTTATAATTTATTATTATAACATAAAAGAAATATATAAATTGTGAAATTATGAAAAAAATAAAAGAAAATTGTTAAAAAACATACCAAATCTTGAAGATGTTTGCACATAGTTCTCTTTTCTATAGTGATAGTTAAAGTAGTATGACTAATTTGTAAAGCATGATCTACTTTTTTTTTATTTTTTTAAAGATGTTGTTGAGTAAAAACTTGATTTAAAACTATTTTCCTTTTTTTATTTTACATTCTTTATGAATATTTTCAAAAATATGTTTTTTAACTTTTTCATTTATTCGATTATGTAAAGTTTAATTGATTTTTTAAAAAAAAGATTTCACATGTTTTGGATATAATCAATTATCTTCATCAATTATACTAAATTTTTTTAAAATCTCAATCTTTCGAAATAATAAGTTAGATTTAAATAACAATTACATTATTATTAAAGTGTTTTTTTATTGTTGAATGAACATAATAATTGATTATCATTAATAATAATTGATTATTTTGATCAATTATCCTAAATTTCTTTTAAAAAAGAAGTTCATTTTCTTTCAAAAACATATTTTTTTCATACTTTTGGAAATAGAGAACTTTGTTATTTTCTAAGGACATTTTCACATAGTGTTTTTACATAATACAACTTGTTTGAAAACAGATTGTTCAAGAATTATCAAGAAGAGTTGATCATGTTTTTACTTTCCAGTTCTTGTCTCTTATTGCTTCCTCAAATTCAATGATCTTTTGAGTCTTCTAACAAGCAAATCAAATGCATTCATCAGTTGAGTTATATAGGTCTTGTAGAATCCGCATCTTAGGTTGACATGGCCCTTTTTCTTCATCATGATCTGCAAAAATTATTGGAGTATTTATTGGTGCAACACCCAATGTCTCTCTTTGTTTTGCCTCTATTTGATTCATCCAGTCCATGCGCTTTCTTCATTCACTTGTACAACTTGACTCACAATCACTTTTTTATCAATGGGATTAAACAACTTAAAAGCCTTAGTCTTCTCTTCATACCCAATAATCACATATTTCTTACTTTTATCATCAAGTTTGGTTCTTCTTTAATTTGGTACATGCGCGTAGACCACACTACCAAACACTTTAAGGTGTGAAACGATTGGTTAATGACCGCTCCAAGCTTCTTGTGGTGTTTAATTCACCAATATTGTTTGCAAACATCGGCTTTGCACATAAACAACACATTGCATTGCTTTCGCCCAAAATTATTTCACATGTTTTGCTCTTTCACATTGATCAAACCATATCAAGTATTGTTCGATTTTTCCTTTCCACAACACCATTTTGCTAAGGTGAATATGGTGTTGATGTAGTCCAACTATGAGGGGGGATCGAAGTTCAGAGAAAGTGAGAGGTTTTGGTGGAATTGAAAGTGTAATGAAGGGAAAGAGGTGTGGCCAACTCTTAGGTTTACTAGGCCAATTAGGTTCTTTAGCAAAGGAGATTTGAGAGAGAATGAGGTTTCAAATCTGAACTCTTCATTCAATAATAGCATATTTGAATACATGAGGGTTGCTTGTTTCTTAAGCTACCATAACCTTAGTTAAATGGACTTAACTAAGGTGAGTTGTGGTGTCTTAAAGAGGTTGTGTATGCTCCCTTTGAGATGCTCTAGGGACCCTTACTTATGTGACAAGTTAAGGTTTATAAAGTGTCTTTGTGTCATCTATAGAGTACTCTTGAAAAGAAAACAAAATACAGTTCTTATACATGTTTATTCTAGTATTTATACAAACAGTTCTTCTCTCTTATATTCTTGTGCATGGTGTCTTGGATGGTCCTCCATCAGGTGTTGTCAAAAATCTTTTGATACCTTGTTTCCTCACAATAGTTTGTTAAAGCGATTAACATGTACTCTTTCCCTTTGTCTAACTGTAAAGTCTTTATGTATAAATTGCTTGTTTTCTCCACCATCGCCATAAATTTTTTTAACACCTAAAATGCTTCTAGTTTTTCCTTCAAAAAATGAATCCAAGTCTTCCTTGTATAGTCGTCAATGAAAGTAATGAAATACATCTTCTCACTAACAAACTTGGGAGTGATTGGGCCACATATGTCTGTATGGACCAACTCAAGGCATCTCCTTGCACGATATTTCGCCTTCTTTTGAAAATTTGTTCTTGGTTGCTTACCAAATACACAACCTTCACCAAATTTCTTAATGTAGTCCATGTCCGATAACTCATGGACCATCTTCTTCTTTGTTAACTCTTTTAGCACATCGTAATGTAAGTGTCTAAAACGTAATTTCCATAGCCATGCTTTGCCCTCCAGGTTGTCTTGCAAACACCTCTCTTTTATTTTCTATAAGTTGAGTTTAAACATCTGATCCTTTGACATCTCCATATGTGCGAGCATTCTATCATTTTTTCCTTCAAGTACAATATTCGGTCTTTCATGAAAATCAAACATCTTTTCTTCAATAATTGTCATATACTAAGAATATTACTTTTTAAGTTAGGTACATAATAAACATCCTATATAATAAATTTTTCTCCATCCTTTTGGGAAAAACATATTTTTCCCTAACCTTTCACTGAAACCTTTGTTGAGTCTCCAAAAGACACATGTTCATCTTTTATCTTTTGAATATCAACAAAGAGGTGTTTATGGACACATATATGATTACTAGTACCAATATTTAGATATCATACCATGTCACTATCAAGAGTGATACCTTCATTCGTCATCATGAGAATCCCTTCATCTTTTGTCTTGTTTTCCTCGACTAAATTTGCATTTTCTTCTACTTTTTTATTGACATAACAATCATTTGCGTAATATCCATATTTTTCGTAGTTGTAATTGATAAGTGTCAGATTTCAGTAATATTTCATATTAAAATACAGACACTTATGGATATTAATTGATAAAATAACCATAAAATAACTCCTAATTTATGAATTTATATTTTTTTACATATTTTGTGATTTTAATTTGCATAAGAACGATTTATTCCCAAGTTTGTGTTAATTTAAGGATTATAGGAAAAAATGGAGATGATTGGGTAAAAGATATACAAAGCTCAAAAAAGAAAAGATGGAACACACCATGCACTCACTAAAGCTTGCTCAAACTCGCCTATGTCAGATGCCCTCGGTGGATCTCGCCCAAACGAGATTACTCTAAAAGCGTTGGGCCTTTTTTCGTGAAACTCACTCAGGCGAGCCCAATAACGCCCAAGCGAGAAGTCACTTAGCCCAAGCCAATTAGGTTAAATAGGAGGCTTGAGGCACAACCCTAGACACAAGATTGAGAGGAAAACACCATTGAGTGAATTTTAATCCAATTGGGAGAATAGGAGGTGTTATAAACCTTAAAGGAGACCGTCGTTAAGGAGAAACATCCAAAATTCTTCTTTTCTTGCTCTCCCTGTTTGTAACAGCCATCATGTGTGGCTAATTCTACCTTTTGGGATTGTGAGTAATTTATTCAAACTCTTATGTATTGAGGTGATATCTAAACACAATATTTTGTTCTTGATTGATGATTGGTATTATCATTTTGTTAGTAATGCTTGTTTGCTTTGATCTCAAAATTTAGATTTGACTAGAAATCACTTCTAAGTTTCTAACCCAAATGATAATGCTTAACATATTTGAATGCTAGGAATAAATTTGAAATATTAATTGCTATCAACGTCTGATCTTACTGATAGTAAGTTTTTATAAATATGTGAAGAATAGATATTTAGGAGACATCTTAATAATTTTATATGCGAGGAATCGATATAAATGATTTTTATACGGGCATCAATATAAATCAAAGGACACAGTATTGTTATGCTAATCAAAATGCAAAAGAGTGAAAAAGATGAACCCCAATCCGTATTTTCCAATTGAAGCAACAAACCCTTTGACTTGTTTTCTTATTAATCATTTCTATCTTAACAAACTTCAATAAACTTTATTATTGTGTTTTTATTTAATGAATCTTTTACTTGATTGTTCAATTGTTTCTTGTGGATTCGATATCTGTCCTTGGGGACAACTTATTACTTCTGACAACACGGTGCACTTGCCGAAAAATTCATCAGTAACATTCAACATTTGGACGATTTGAACTACCACCTCTTCCACAATTGTGGCCTCATCCACGCCAATTTTGTCGGTTGTCTGTCCTCTCTCTTCATTGTTGTATCCACAACCACAACCTCCGTTGCCTCCAAAGTCGCGACCTCCACGTCCTCTTCTTGGTTATGTTGAACATATATCACCTTGTCTTCCTTGATGGTCATCTTTGTTTGTAAGGCTTCCTCCAAGACTTCTTGTATCTTTTTTTTTTCTTTTGTTGTTCATGTGCTTCAAGAGAAACCGCAAGACCATCAATGATCATTTCTTCCAAATCTCTTTACTCCTCGGTTGCACATACAACATTTTCAAAGTTATCGCTCAATGACAAAAGAATTTTCTTCACGACCCTTGCATCCGTGATAGTTTCTCCACTGCGTTTGAGTTTATTGACTACCATTTGCACACGAGTAATGTAACTAGATAAATCTTCTGAATCCCTCATTCTCATGGCCTTCAAGTAGAGTTTGAAGACGCATTTGTTTAACTCTATCAACACCCTTGAACACCTTTTCCAAAATGTCTCACGCTTCCTTCAAAATTGTGCGCCAACAATCTTCTCAAAATTGACTCAGCAACAAATCGATACAACATGTACAAAGTTACGTTATCTTTCAATGCTCCTTCAATGTTTTATTTTGGAATGTTGAATATCCTATGATATTTTTCGGTTCCTTGAAACCTTCTTGGATCACCTCCCAATCATCTTGAGATCCAAGAAAAACTTTCATTTGAATGTTCCAATTGTCATAATTCACCATCTTTGTTAGTCTAGACATTAATAGATTATTCATTACACTCATCATAACTCTAATATCAATTTATCAACAAAGAATATATTTTTTTTCTTAATACACTTTTTCCAATTCATGTCTTCTCTGATAATAATAGGTATACTATAAATTATATTTAAAACTATACTACAAATCACATTAAAAAACCACAATTAAAGGTAATAATTATTGGTTATTTAAATTTTAAAAATAAACTGATGGCAGCTTATGCTTAAAATGTTTTGCATTAAGATTATACGTAGTTCTGCTACTCCATTTGCGGTTGTTGCGTTTCAGTATACGTGGGTACATACTACATATGTTAAGGTTGCACGTTGCTACTCCTTTCTTTGTTGTCGGGTCTCAGTTTACATATATGTAATACTGTGTAATAAATGCATGTAAGGTCCTGGCTCCTTTCTGCTGCACCTCTGTTTCTGTTTCGGTTTGTGAAGGTTCAGTTTGCTTACACGTACCAGTTTCTGCTCCTCCGTTTTGGCCATTCTTTTGAATTTACCTGTTTGTTTTCTTTTACTTAGGGAGCATGTTGCTGCACCTAGGTTAATAAGCATCAAGGTTTCTGCTTCTTTTCTTTTTCTTCTGCACTACGTCTCAGTTTTCAATATCTATGTGTTTATTTGCATATGCTTTCAGCCCCTACACTTCTGAACGTGTGCCGTTTAGTGTCTTTTGGTAAGCACGATTATGGCTGTACGACGTTCGCAATCTACACGTTTTCCTTTTTGAGGGGTAACCTCAATTTCTTGGTCCATGTGGCACGGGTTTCAGTGCCTTTGAGATATGCTTTTTATGTTCAAAAATGTTACTTTCACACTGAAAAAACACTTTTGTGTTGGCATGGAATTGGTAGCAAAGAAAAGCGTTTATTAGCTTTTGTCCCAACTTGTACGTTTTGCATGTGTGAGAAAAGCTTTTATTAGCTTTTGTCCCAACTTGTACGTTTTGCAAGTGTCCTTTTTTGGGTCTAGAGTTTTTCTATGACTATATATGCTTGGACTTGGCTCTTTTGTGATAGATTGAGATCCAATTGTATTCTAAAAATTAATAAAAAAGTAAAAAAAAAAAAAAAGCTTTTTGGGAGCTTGATATGAGTTATATATGTACTTTGGGTCTTATATAATTATAATTTTGTAATTTTTTAAAATATTTTTGCACCGGTTAATTTTAATATAATTGCTTAGTTTATACTACCTATACTAAAGAATTGTTTAGATAGATATATGACCACACGCTTCATCTCATGTCAAATGTCTATTATTTTATATAATAAAAATTTAATTTTGAAGTACCTTAAATAATTTGTTGTATTTAACTTTTAAAGTAAAATCACGAATAAATAAAACACTTGATTATTTGTATGATTGTAGGTATCGTCTCATATTTAATCTAATTTTTTAGTAAATATTAAAAATATTTTTTGTAAATAAAACTCATGTAACATTATTGATGTATATATAATTTACATTATTTTTTGTTTATTGTATGATTTATAAGAGTATGAAGCACAATTGCTCGTCCTGTCTTATTTTAATTTTATTTTAATTGGCGTGAATCAAGAATCAAGAAATTAAAAATGTTAAAATTTGAAAATTAAAAATATCAACACAAAAACCATCTTTTATCCTAAAGAATTACGTAAATATTGATTTACCATTGTAAATGGAAATACGTAGAACCAAAGTCAATTTTTGTCGAGACCAAATAATAATTAACCATTTCTTGTTCAGGTTGTATAATTTTGAAGAAAACAATCAGAGAGAATGTCCTCCCTAATTTTAGTAGCATCCAACCTTCCCCCATTCAAAGAATTAACACATGGACATCTAAACTTTACTCCATTATCACTATTAACAATATTGTGTTATGTAAATTGTATAAATTTTTCTACTCCTCTCATACTCAACACTAATGTGTGCTAAATTAATTCAATCTCAATCCATATGTACGTTTTATAACCATAACAAATATTTAAACATTTTCCAAATGAATGAAAACCTCACTTTTTCAATCAAAGGTGTGACCTTATCATATTCACTTTTTCTAGTTCATTGGTACCTAAATTTTAAACAAAATTTCTTAAATTTCAAAAAATTTAGACAACATTTTGCATTGTCTTTAGACTACACAAAACAAAAGTGGTAATCAACCACAATCACATATGCACCTAAAGATCAGTATAAAATGCAATCAACCAAATTTCATAAAATATATGTACTAATGAACTATTAATAAGTTATTAATTGTCCAACCGGGAAACTATAAGATTCACTACATGCAACAACAATGGAATATCAAACTAAAGAAACTAAGTTTGTGCATTTAGCAAACCAATTAGAAATAAATTATATTAAACAATTCTTATTTCAAACAAAATTTCAACATCATAATACATAATAAAACAATTTACTTTACCGAGAGTCGAACACCCCATACCCAATACTAATACTATTAAATAGTGATTAATATTCTTTAACTGTCCAACCGGAAAACTAATATTCACTCCATGCAACAACAATGGAATATCAAACTAAATTTGTGCATTTAGAAAACCAATTCAAAATAAATTATAATAAATAATTATTATTTCAACCAAAATTTCAACTACATAACACCTAATAAAACAATTTACTTTGTCGAGGATCAAACACCCTCATAACCCAATACCAATGTGTTTAAAGATTTCAGCATAACAACAATCCTTAAGGAACCATTATCGTTTTCGGTCATCAATTACACTATTTGCATTAGTGTTCGTATGCCTTTCTCCTTTCCTAATGATTTTATTCAATTCTTTAAAATAGCAAGTAACCCATTTGGTCAAATATATTCACATAACTGTTGTTACTTACTCCTTGTGGATACTTTGGAGGATGAGAAATCATGCTAGGTTCCAACAAAATATAAATTTAAACTCTTCCATTCACACTATTAAAGGGTATATTAGGTTGTCAAGTACTCAGTACTACCTCTAAAAAAATCTATGAATAATGAAATGACTAACTTTTTTATTTTGAAGTTCTTTAACATCAACACTAGGCCTAGGAAAGGTACTTCTACTATTCAAGTCATTTAGAAAAAAATTTATGTGGGTTGGATTAAAGTCAACATGGATATTAGAGGGTGTCCAGGGTATGTAATTTGTGGTGGTACTTCTAGAGGTAGTCAGGGTGAATATATTAGCAGCCACATTTCTTATAGGTATCCATAAATATTAATGGAGTCATTCGTACTATTGAGCTCTCCTAGGTTAATGACTATATGTGTGTTTGCCTTGAGTTTGATTCTTCTTTGTTGTGTTACGACTTCCCTTCTCCTATGATTGTCCCTTGGTCCATTAAAGATAAATGGAGAAAAAACATGAAAACTTGTGAGGTTATGGAGTTCAAGGTGTCACACATCTTTCGTGAAAGGAATCAATATGCTAACAAACTTGCTAATATTGAAATTGAGAAAAACTTAGACTTCAAGTAGTTTAGTGTTATGCCTTTGATTATTAGCTTAGACGTTTTTCATTATAGGTTTCAACTCCATTTGTTCTGATTGGTATAGTTTCTTAGTTTATGTTTCTCAACATGAGTTTGGTGTCATTCCACCATGTTTTTGTACTTTTGTTTTTTGTCTTTTTAATGGATTTGTTCATGAAATGGAAGATAATAGTCGAATCTTGGAGGGTCAACTTAAATGAGATGTTAAAATTCATAATGATGTCTAAGTTAGATTTTATAAAAAAAATCATGTTTCTAAAGGTATTATAATGAAAATTAATTATTTTGGTTATATTTTCATAAATCTACTTTTTTTTCTTTATCTTTCTTATATTTATATCTATTAACTAAATTTTTATTATCTAAAAAAGTTACCAGTAATGAACCATGATAATTTAAAGTGTTTTTATTATATATTATAATAATTAATAAAAAAAATATTTATATGCATATTTTATTACCATTGCACTTTTAGCAATTATTTTTTCTTATGCTGATAATTATATAAAAGTTTTAATTATATCTATTATTTTTTATTATTATAAAAATGTTAATAGCACCTATATATTTCCATAGTATAATGAATTCGTAACATTTTATAAAGGCACTAAAGTACTTCTATATAACCTACATCCACGATTTTGAAATTCTAACGCCTACATTACTTCATCATATGTTTACCTGTTAACACGTTTACAAACATATCTTTTATCTTCCAATTGTTGAGAATCTTTTTTTTCAACAATGTTTTTTGTCGACCTCTTCATAATCTTCTGCCAATCTTCATTGAGTAATTTAATTCTAATAGATCCATTTAGAAAATACTCCTTCGATTGACCTTTTATTATCATTGATAATATTACTCACATATCTCATAGCAACCCCATGTTCCTTTGTATCATTGATTTTGAAAAAATCAACTACAACAATACTTGAACTTTAAAGTTGTCTAAAGAAATTGAGTCTAGTTCCAAGTAACATCGAATTATTGGTATCAAAAATATTAAATATGTTTTTTCATTCCGCTATTTTTATGTAAAATTGATTTTTGTCCCTTTTTTTTTATCAGCATTGATTTTCGTCTTTAGTACAAATTTTAGACTTCTTGGATATTTATAGTAAGAAAACTATTAAAATGAGTCGCTGTCAGTTTTTTCTTTTACGTGACAAACGAGTTTTTATCGTGGATTAAAATGTTAAAATATTTTATGTTGACTCATAATTGACGTGAATGTCATAATATTATAATATAGTCAACGCAGAGAATTCATTACGTAAAAAAAAACTATTTCAATAAATTTCTTACTACAAGTATTCAAGAGATATGTTGGAGATCTCACATCGACTAGATATAAGAATATTTCATTGTATATAAGTGGGTGCAAACCTCAGCTCATGAGCCGGTTTTATGGGGTTGAGTTATACTTAAAGTTCATTTTATAATATGGTATCAGAGTTATGTGTTGTTGCAAGCTGCATCAGTTGTCATGTGCTTGGATCTAAATCTAGGCCATCCATTATTGCTTCTAAGGCCACTTGTACCACCTATTTGAGCTGATTTTGGCATTTGATCCCTCAGTTCCATCAGCCCAAGCATCTCATCATACTTGTTAATTAATCATGGGTAAACCTGAGAAAATATTGATATATAAAGTTTGAACTAAAGATAAAAGCTAATATCGTGTTATAGTAAAGAAACATACTTAATATGTAGGAAAATTCGTACAAGAAACACACACTAGAGTAGTTATAGAAAAAATCTAGCTTGAGAATAGCTTGAAGAAACAAAAGCTATAGTAATAAAAAGTGCAATGATGGTGTGATGGTGTGGACAGTGTGGAAATTGGAAAAAGCAATATATGGGGTCCATGCTCATGAGGAAACCCATATTGGGTTCACGTGAGTGCTGGGGTACGTTGTGTAAGAGTGTTGGATCCATGCCACAAATGGAGTTTCTATTATTGCATGGAAGCGATAGAGAAGGAGAAAGAGAAAGAAAGCAAAAGAGAGAAGCTTGGATAGGATTAGGTTACAACTAAGGTAGGGACTCAGAACAACCAAGTTTTCATCACTTGCAACATATCCTCCCTTCATAATACACCTTTATAATACAAAAGGAATCAATGGACCCCAATTTTTTGTTCAATAAAGGTATCATGCTGTTGGATCAAAACCTAATTCTTCTGAGTGTGAGATACCATTAAATAGTTTATTTCTCAAACGTTTGCTTTTCTAGATATACAGACCAAAGATTCATTTTTTTTATATGGACACTTTGTTACATCATGTTAACATGAATTTTGATGTTAACCATCATTGAGCATACCATTCACGTGGCTCATGTGTGTTAGTATGAAAGCATTGTCATATAGTCCCTCATTTGATAAAGATGAGTTTGAAACTTGTTTATGTTATGCAATAGTGTCCTTTCTAAATATACTTTTCAACAACTTCAAATCCCCTTAAACCAGAGAAAAAAAAAATAAAGGTTTAAGAATGAACATGTGGATAGAGAATCGAATTTAAAACAAGTCATGTCGCCTTACTTCCTAGGTTCACTTGTAAATTGTAATCGTTAACCAAACTTCTCGTTCTTCGATTGAATTGTAATTTGAAGTTAGGAACAAAATACATCACAATTTGATAACTGACAATGGTTGATAATTAAGGTTAAGGAAGTCCATGACGTGTTTGTTTATGATTAAAAGTCATTGATTTTATAAGTTTTTATTTTCAATAAGATGTTTGTGTGATGTTATTACATTTTTCTATTTAGTAGCTTAAGTTTAGTTGAGTGAATTAGTTAATTATTTTTTATTTAATTTGATTTGTAGTAGAGTTGAACGACTTCTGAAATGATTTTTATTTATTTATTTATTTTTTACTGATAAAAAAAGTTAAAATAAGTAAGGTTAAGGTAATGAGGACGAAAAAGAACTTGGTGACCAAGGAAGAAAAGAAGGATAATGGCATAATAATGGTTTAGGGAAACCAAGTTTGTTTCAGGTGCTTACTACTACAATACAATGCAATGGAAGATGTTTTTCAAACTAAGAAAAATCAATGCTTTTGAAATCTAATTTTTCAATAATTCATTTATTAGAATTGTTATGTAAAATGCATGATTTTATTTATCTATTGATTATTGATTCAATTACCATTACATATGAATAATACTCTTCAAAAAAAATTCCTATTCCTAGGCGCCAAACTTATAGCTGACATAAAACTACTTAATGTTACATACGAAAATATTATGACCCACCACATTAACATTTTCATATATTTCAATAATGGTAATGAATGAATTTAAAATAAAAATAATATAACGAAATAAGGTTAGTGAAAATAATTTAATTACCTTAAAGAAATGTATGCTTTTTATTAGAAGTACAAATTCTTACTTCACATTTTTAGGTAAAAGATTATTCCTATATTGTTAAGGATTTGAGAATTAATATTAAATACAGATTCAAATGCAACTATGATAATAAGAATATTTCAACAAATCTCTATTCATTAAAACAAATATTAAAACTAAATTAATTTCATCTAGTTAATTAAAGTTTGTTTAACGGAAGTTAAAATTACTCAATTAGTAAAAATAATAATTGAATAAAAGAGCATCAAAGAAAAAATAATAAAATAAGTTATTAATAATAAATAAAAAATACTAAAATCTAATAACAAATATAGATTAATTTGAAGAAATAAAAACAAAAATGGTTTTATAATGAAAATCTTTTCTCGTCTAGTTGATAAAACTCTAAATTTCATCTTCTATTTTCTCTAATCTCAAATGTGTTTACAACTAAAAAATAACAAACAAATAAATAAAATCTATATTTTTAAAAGGAAAACAAGACCTTTCAATAAATGTTTTCTTTTATAAAAGGTAAACAAATTATCTTCTCAACCACCTACATATCTCAACTCCCCCCACAACCAGGGGTGGTCATAGATTGAATTTTTCAAAATCCAATCCAGATCCAATAAAATGGATTAGATTTAAAACTCATATCCACTTTAACTAGATCAAATTTATTTTTATTTTTTCAAATTCATTTAAAATATATTAAATCTAGATTAAATCTACTTTGTCAATTAGATTAAATCCATCTAGATTTGGATACGGGCTGACTTGGATCGACTTGGATTCGGACCGACTCGGTTAGACCTAGACTCGGGTTGACCCGACTAGACCTGAACCCAGGCTGGCTTCGCTCAACCATGATTCGGGTCTACTCAGCTCGACTTACACTCGGGTCGACTATGTTCAATTTGGTACTAGGCCGACTCAGCTCAACCTAGGCCTGAAACGACCTAACTCGACATGGTCCCAGCCACACTCAGCTCGAAATTGGCACAAATCCACTCAGCTCGAAATTGGCCCAAGCCCACTCAACTCGACATGGGCCCAGGACGACTCGACTCCACATGGACCCGGGTCGACTCGAATCAACATGTGCCTAGGCCGACTCGAGCCAGCATGGGCCTGGGTCGACTCGGCTTGATCTGGGCCCAAGTCGACATGGCCTAGGCTGGCTGTGCTCGACATTGTCCTAGGTCGGTTGTGCTCAACATGGGTGCAGGTCAGCTAGGCTTGACATGGGCTAAGATCGACTTGGACCGGATCGATTCAGCTCGACCTGGACCCGGAAGTACTCGACTCGACCTAGACCTTGGCCAACTCTGGACCTAGGTAAAGTTGATCTCCTGATAAAAAAAAGGTAAAGTCGACCTCCTAAAAAAAAAAAAAGTAAAGTCGACCTCCTGATAAAAAAAAAGGTAAAGTCGACCTCCTGATAAAAAAAAGAAGGTAAAGTCGACCTAGTACCAGGCTGACTCAACTCGACCTAGGTGTTAGAATTTATGGCCTTAAACGAGAGGGGGGTGAATTGTTTAAGAAAGATTTTAGTAAACTTTTAAGCTTAGAATGAAAAATACTTCAAGAAAACCTTGATTAAGAATTCAGTTTTTCAA
>Ga0123342_1003352_pt1 | contig 25757 bp, 11 predicted proteins | sample Turbeawhitnodule_FD_89960 | JGI IMG/M metagenome (GOLD analysis project Ga0123342, IMG submission 89960) | Root nodule microbial communities of legume samples collected from Mexico - Turtle bean Mexico white nodule | ecosystem: Host-associated > Plants > Roots > Nodule | place: Mexico: Nepantla...
AACACAATTAAAATCCCACTCACAACTTTTGACCTTTTACATATCCAAACTCCCATTCTACTCTTTTCTAGTAACTTCTAACTTTAAAACCCACAAATTACATTAAAGTTTATTCAACAAGCAGCCTCTAGGTTATCTTCTGTCGTACTACTGAAACATGATTCCACATACACACATGTTCGATTGCATTTGGTTTCTTCCCTTTGCTTAAAGGACTAGTTTTTGCCTCCTATCCTGTAGGCTAATTTAGTTAAATGTAGTTGGAAAATCAAGATCTTATAAACCCATTCGAAATTCCCATTTTTTTCAGTGTGTGACTCTAGTCCCATACCTAGCAATTGATTCCTTACATCGTACCATGCTCTGCAGTCCTGGTGTCCAGGCAAAATTCCCGTTCCCTTTGATTAGTTCTAGTGCAATGCCAATGACCACCTGTGCCGCTCCTTTGCAGCTAAGGGATGCAATGGGAGGCTATGATACCAAATGGTAAGAGCCTTTTGAGAACCACACCCCAAAATCTAGTCATCATAGTTGGAGAGCCCAAGGCCTTGTAAACCCACACTAGAATCCCTTAATTATAAGACTCAAGTCCTCAGCTTGGAGTTGAATACTAAACATAATGGCTTGCAGATATTTGTGTTAACATTGTTGAATTGAGTACTGTTTTTCAAATCTATGATAAAAAATCTATTATTTATACAATTTATCGACAATTCATTGAACTGTATGCTTCTGTTTGTATTTTTGTAACCCAGATAATCTATCAACTTGTTCAGAGTTGCTGCTTCGGATAGATGCCATGGTCCTTAGCAGCATGATTAGCCCTGGAGAAGCATCTGAATTAAGAAGTTCGGTGATTAACCACAAAGTGAGTCTGGCGGATGTTTTTAATATCATCTCACGCAAAAAAGATCCTGAACTTCTAGGAGAACTTCGTCACTTTTCGCATGGACACAAAAAGTAAATCCTGCCTGTCTTTGATTATTTCCTCCTTCATACTTACAGCAGTCAATGGGTAATCCTATTTTTGTTGCGTTATGTGTCAACCGAAACTTCTGGAAACATTTCAAATTCTCAGCAATTTTATTTTACTGTGGTAGTGGCAAACAGCTTGTAGCATACTCAATTTACTGAAAGAAGTAACTAACCATGTAGAGAGACATAAATATCTGAGTGTTTAAAATTAGTAAATGCATAAGCACTAAAACATGTAATGATTAATACGATACCGAGTCAGCCTAGGTTTTTGCTGAAATTATATGCTATAGTTCTGGATCTTTATCATGTTAGTTATTTTTTTGGCTAATGACTAGTAGAATTAGTTACTATTTTCTTTTTTCACTTTTCCTGTCTCAGATGTAGTTTTTTGAAATCTGATTGTCTTTTATTCTACCAACTTCATTCAGGAGTGGTTTTCATATTGTTCACATTTGCACAGAAATGACACCAATGGTCCCTAGAGGATCGGTAGCTTCATATGTGACCGGCATATCTCGTGCACTTCAAAGAAAGGGTCATTTGGTAGAGGTTATATTGCCAAAGTAAGATATTTATGTTCCTTTATTTGTTTGTCATTTGTGTCATTCTTTCAATTAATTGTCAATCAATATGAGCATGAAACTTCTTAGTCTATTTTGTGCTCTGTAAGCATTTGGTGTCTATTTTATATGGGTAAATTAGTCTAATTAGATGTTTATAATTCCTTAATTTGGATTTATCTAATTTCATGTAGGTATGCAAGTTTAAACCTAGATGAAGTGCAAGGGTTGCGTGAAGTTAATATAGAGGCTTACTCATATTTTAATGGTCAGTTGCATGGAAATAGAATTTGGACTGGGTTAGTTTGGCTTCTTTGTCTATTTATTTACTGCAAGTCTCCATATAAAATGAATGTCAAGTAATTTTACTGGTTCTAATGAAGTATATTCGAAATACTATTTCACATCTTTTTCCTTGTTTAAAAGCTACTGATTTTCATGTATTCTATACTTACTCTTAGTGTGTGACAGTGTTGTTTATGGCATTGGAGTCACTTTGATTGAGCCAAAGTACTTCTCATCATTTTTTAACCGTGAGATGATATATGGCTATCCAGATGATTTTGAAAGGTGAGTGAAATGATATTTGTAATGATTGATTTATCTAGTTTCCATTTGTTATTGTTTAAAAGCTATAAAAAAACTTGCACTTCGAAGTTCATATAAGAAGCTAATCATATAATTTTGAAATGCTTTTGTTTAATGGGGAAATTGATAAATTGAGAATGAAAATTCAAAACTAGAAAGCTCACTATTGCAACAAAACATATATGAATTAAGTCACAAATTGCAATGCTCAAAAGAATAGAAGTTAAGTAGTGTTTGGATGGATAATTTTTAGAGGGTAATTCATTTTTAAAGAAAATTTAAAAAGTTTTATGACAAAATATATTGTTTGTACAAGAATTTTTTAAAGAAATTGAAATTCTGGGAATTTATGAGTAATTTGATTACTTAAAAGTAGAGTATTTCAAATTCTACCTAAAAAAAGTAAGAATTTGAAATTCTTTATACTCTTTCTTCTCTGAAATCATGTCTCTTTTCTTCGTATTCTTTCTTTGGCTCGACCAAGGTTGGCGCATCGTTGACAGGTTTATTTTAGGTTAAAGTTGATTATAGTTATTTTCAAGGTTATTTTTTTGTCATACAGACCAGTGTGATTTCTCAATTGATGTTAGTAAAAGTGTTATTTGTTCAAATCAATGGTGTTCTTATGTTGATGTGAGTGAGAGATGTTTTTTGACTAAGACCTAGGTCAAAAATATTTTTCAACCAACGTTAATTAGGATTTTCTCAATCAACACTAGTAGGATATTTTATTTTTTGGCTAGTGTCAGCTAGGGTTTATATATGTAATCAAACTATTTTTTGGTCGATGTAAGTCAAGGTTTTTTAGTTGACATTAGTAGAGGTTATTTTCCAGTTGATATTCTTGAGATTATTTATCCACTGATGTAGGTCAATGCTATTTCTCAGTTGATGTTTGTTAGAGTTTCCTAGATCAATGTAGGTAAGACTATTTTTTAGTGGATTTCAGCTAATTTTTTTTTCAATTGAAGTTTATAGTGATTATTTTCTGTCGATGCAGGGATTGTTTTTCGATTGAAGTCACCAGTGTTATTTGGTGATAATTTTTGTATTTGGTAGTAATTGAAATACTCTATTCAAACAAGAAAAATAAAATTTAATAAATTTGAATGTGCAAACAAAAACATTTGAAAAATGAAACAATTTGAAATAAAAGCAATTCAAATTCAATGTTTTGAATTTCCTGCAAATTGTAAAATTTCCTATCCAGGGTAAAGAAGGAGAAGTGTTTTATAATTTTTGCAAACTGACATACTATTTTTGAAATCCATTATGACTGACTTTTTGTGCACTCAAACTATCTTCAAAGAAATAAATAAGAAGGATACTCTCGTGGTTACTATCTCATCTGCACCTTAGTTTCCTGTTATAGGTGACAGGAAAGTAAAATCTGATCTAATTAAGTTTTCACTTTTAAGAGAACTGAATTGTATGTTATTTTTATGGCAAATATACAGCAGTCGGTATAACAAGTATAGCCATGAAAATCAGATTAAATAAATGCTAATCTGGAGATATTAAGCTATGAATTTGTGCACAATACTAAGAGAGGAATTAAGAAAAATAACCCCACCCAATTAAAATAAGGGAATATTATATTCTACACATAATTGCATGTGACAACATTTTTTTTACTCTGGTGTACTTGATTGTCAATAATCTTAATATGATTTCTTCGCCATCAGGTTCTCCTACTTTTGTCGGGCATCATTGGATTATATGGTAAAATGCGGGAAGCAGCCTGATGTATTGCATCTTCATAATTGGGAGACTGCCATAGTTGGGCCCCTTTTCTGGGATATATTTGTTAATCAGGTGTCTGTTCTTAATTTCAAATTTTAGTTAGTTTGATTGTCAAATCTTTTCTATTTATAAGAAAGTCTCTACTAATGAGAAAAAAGATGCCAAGAGTACTGACAATGATAGAAGGTGAAACAATAATTCACACTAGAGAAGAGGGAAAAAAAATTCATCTGAAAGCTATTTTGCTCAAGCTAATAATGGAACACGAACTTTAAACATTGATTATACCATTTGATTTGTGGAGAATAAACAAGGAAAGGGAAAATGGATTCTAATGGCTTCAAATAACTCCTCATTTTGACAATTGATAGTTTAAGGTCTTGTTATTTGGTTTCCCAAATGTCTCCACCTCACCTTTTTTTTGGCATTACCTTGGAGATCTTATTGTAATAGTCCCACATTATTTTTAGTTATAATTTATTGTAAATTAGGACAAATTTTAGCTACTGTATTATTAGGACATTTTTATAAATCAAGAGCCTTGTACAGTTTTGTAGTGTAAATAATATTCAGAAATTGTCTAGTCTTGTTTGATTGAACTTGCTATTACTGGGAAATTGCTGCTGTGTTAAAAATGTTAGCTGCTGTTTCCATCTCAAAATTGTGCTTTGTACGCTTTTATTGCAACCACCTTCGTTGTAACTTTGAACACCTTCATTGTGCTATGAACAGCTTGTGGTAGCCTTTCACCTCATGCCTACCACTTTTCGTACCCTGATTCTGATCTGTTTTGATCCTTGATTTTCTCCTAGCTTCAAGTTAAATTATTTTGTAATCAAATTCGCTAGACAGATTCTAACCACTTCTGTCTATTTATACCATCATTGTATTACTCGACCAATGAATAAGATAGTTATTCTCTTTTTGAACTACAGTATTTGTGTGATTTATTGTAAATTAGGACAGAGTTTTAGGAAAATAATTAATGTAGTAGATCCTTTTAAAATTCAACACTGAGGAAATTTTTCTAGTTTTGTTTCCAGTGATCCCTTTCTTCATCCATTGAGGAGTGGAGAGCATCTCTCTACTTTCTCTATCCTGTGGCTGATTGGAAACTGCACTTAGTGTCTTGTGTTATAACCGTCTTTACTCTTTATGGCACTTAAATTGTTCTCTTTTTAATTTGTTTTTGCATAGATTTTGTTGATATGTATGAGAGTGATTTAATTACGGAAGAATATATTGCTTTGTTGCATAATCTTTTCATTGAGACTTATTCTTTTATTTCTGGTTCTTTACATAGAAAAAAGATCTTCTGTAATATTCTTGATGATTTGTTTTGTTTAGGGACTTGGAGGAACCAAGATATTATTTACATGCCATGGCTTCAATTCACAGGCTAGTCACAGATCTTGTCCTCTTAGATATGCACTTTGTGTTGAAGTTCTGAGCTTGACATTTCTTCCAGCTGAATTTTTCATGAAAAATTACATATCGTTTGTTATGGAGCTGGTCTTGTCAGTCTTGTAATGATTGAATGTACGGTCTATGTAGGGTATTGAGCAACCAGATAAATTGGCCTTATGCGGGCTTGATCCTTTAAAACTTCATCGCCCTGATCGTTTACAAGACAACACTAACACACAACTTGTCAATATTTTAAAGGTGTGCTATTTACTTTTGTATTCTTTATTTTTCTCGTACTTATTGAAAAACCATTGCAGCTTTCTTTTTTAATTTTATTTTTCCCCTTATTCTTGAAGACGTGTTCAGGAAGCCCTTGGACCAGACTGGTTATTTTAGATAACCATTCAGTATGTGTCTCAGAGGAAACCTTATTTATTTATATGTATATAGTGAGCAGTGACCTAATGCTTTTATGAAATCTCAGCAACATATGCAGTCATGGATTCGATTCTTCCTAATTTTGGGAGTTGGGGAAGGGGGTTGTAATCACGAGTTTACATTTATATTTATATTTACTTGTTGAAAATTGTTGTGAAACTCCTTATCAGGCTATACATTTACCATTTGAGACTCTTAATTAGGTAGCAAATATTTACCTTGCATTGAAGAAGGAAAACAAGAGGAAAATTTTCCCCTAGGTCACTGCTGGAAGAATGAGAGCCTTGCATTTTCATACTATTGAAAAATGTGCATGCATGTCTTGTGATGCTTATGAACTCTGCTGCTTAGTCATTTGAGCATTTAATGTGAAAGTTTCAAGTAGTTATTGTCTGACCATCTTATGGAATAGAATAAATGTTTGTTCTTGGAGGTTAGTCATGTAAACACTTGACTTATTTTTTGTGTTATATCCCTCAAACTGTAATATTTATTCATTGAATAACATATGCTGTGCCACAGTCTCTCTTTTCTTTTTCGAGACTGTGTATTGTCTCATGAGTGTACAACATTGAGTCTTCTATCAAATTTGCAGGGTGGAATTATCTATTCAAATAGAGTTGTAATAATGTCGTCTATCTATCCAAAGCACATAATTGTTCATAATCTGAGTCATGAACTGGAACCTACTTTAAATGATCATAGGTAAGTATGCTATCATAACGTACTTTCAATCTTGTTTTGTGTTTGATGAGGTGTTATTTTGTCTTTCCTTGCAAATCAATATTAACCTGAAATAGTTAACATAGTAAATGGGCTGGCTGATAAATATATTAGTTAGTTTTTTAAAAGTAGTGCCCCTTGTTTAGCTTGATAATGTGTTTCCACTCTAAAGCTTCCGCCCTCTGTCTTTCCCTTTGTATTCAACAAGGAAAATTACATTTGGTTGCAGGGACAAGTTGGTCATTGCTCCTTATGGATTAAACAAATCAACTTGGGATCCTTCAACAGACTATTTTCTTCCAGAAAATTTCAATGCTGAAAATATAAATGGAAAAGCTGTTTGCAAAGTTTCATTGCTGCAGCAGCTGGGGTTATCTGAACATTCTTCTAGTATTCTTGTAAGTGGGTCACCCCTTACTTCTTATTTATTTGTGTGCCATTGTAAATATATACAAAGAGAAAAAAGTGTAACATAGTACAAACAACGTGAATGTGATAACTCTGTAATAAAGATTAAAAGATTTCCAAGGCAAGCTTAATGACTAACAAATTTAAAATACTACTGGGGTTAAGTGAACTGCAAATATCTTATTTTGTTAAAAAGAAGTACTTCATCAAGATGAAGAGAATGAAATCAGAAAGCCAAAACAATAAAACTTCCAAGGAAAAAGTGAACAGCTTTTGCCTGTGTCCCTTCCTTTGCTTGTGCTTGGAAATTTCTTCATCATTCTTATTGAAATTATTCGTTTATTTACTTTTATATATTTTCATTTGATGAAATTATTGGTTAAGGCTGTTTTATTTTCCAAAGCAATATGACGAAAATTCTAACTTGTATAACTGGTATACAATGCCACTGGTTTTTACTTGACTTTTCTGCTCATAATTTAAATTTTGAACAGGTTGGATGCATTATTCCGGAAGGACGTGACCTGGATGAGAAAAGGGTGAAGGAAGTTATCTTGAATGCTAAGCAACATGATGTCCAGGTTGCCATCTCTGTGGAGTTTATACTTTTCTTTTTGTTTTTTTTTTTCAAAAAAGTACAGTCTCATTGCTTTCAAGACTTTCTCAGTAACTGGTATTGAAAAGGAAGCTCCAAATATAGCAGTATGCATATGAATTTTTGTCTGTTTCTTACAGGAGAAACATAATCTCTGTTGTGCCTTGTGCTTTCATACTGAAGATAATCTAATAAAACCTTACGCAAATCAACCTTGTATAAAACAAATCTTGCTATGGAAAATTCTTGTTTTAGAATTTGTTGTTTAAATCAGTTTGGAATAATTATTCTTCGCAGTTCATATTTTTGGGGACCAGTGAAAGATCAGTCTTGAATCAGACACTTGAATCACTTCGGGAGGAACTCAAGGTAGTTCCCACACCACACTGTCTTGTTTTTATTTTTTATAATTCCTTATAACTAATTTTGCTTTTTATTGCAAAAGTGGGTTTGAACGTAACTTATTCTTACAAAATCGACTTATAAGGCAATGTTTGTATCCATTTATATATTATAATTTGTTCATATTTGTAGATCATCCAAAACTTTTATATGTGCTATTGTGACAAAGAGTTTAGTATTAGCAGTTTTGACTCCATTTTTACCAAACTGCCTGGGCATATCTTGTTCTTCTCATTGTTCAGCAGAGTGAACATTTCAATATAAGTTATCTAGTCATAAAGCTGCATTATTTGACAGTACGTTCTAAAAGAGATGTATCTAGTGAGAGCATGAGAGGTGAGAGGAGTTAATATTGGCTATACAATCTTATAGAGATGGTCAATAATTTTTTAACTAGTTATTATCTTAATTGTTCATTTTAAGTATATGTTCAGATGCTTTTCTCTCTCCTCAGTTGATACACTTCCATGTTCTAGAAACCTTAGTTTTTCTTTGGCCCAACATGACTGTTGTTTTGGCTTTTAAAAAAAATTCAAATTGATAGATTTCCTAGTTTTCAATGAAAAATTAGTTATTTTATTCCTAATTTGCCCCCAAATAAATTAAATCGATGTTTGTATTTGTAACATAAAAAAGTAATACATTTATTGAGCGATGATATTATTTTAGGAAAATTGTTTCAGTAACATATTTATTGTTGTTCATAATCTATGTGATGGAGTTAGCGATATTTGTTTCTTCTTTTTTTTTTTTTATATATAAAAGCTTTCATCTTAGGCATCTAATATTTGTTTCCTTTTCTGCTACTAATGATTTGCTATTCCTTTCAAAATCTTCAGGATGATAATCTTAAACTTTTGCCTACTTATGATGAAGCTCTGTTGCATTTAGTCTTTGCTGGGTCCGACATCATCTTGTGCCAATCTTTTCTTGATCCTACTGACGAAATCCCTGTAAGACCATCATCCTCTTTAGTGGTGATTTTTTCTCCACTGCTATAGCAGCTCAAGTAAAACAAGCAGTATGAGTTAAATTTGTTAGCCCAGCTACTGGGAAGTTGCTTGTTTCTAAAATAAATTATAGTTTCTACAAGACTTTGTTTTGTAGTCTTCCTGAAAACTAAATATAGCCACTGTGGAGATTCATGATGGTTGGTATAGATGCAGAAAATCCATTCCTCCCTCTCTTTTGTTGGCTGTTTTATGCGGGAAATGTAACACACATCACTGTTTTACAGAGAAAAATCTGTTTTTTCTATTATCTTATGGACTTTTCCTTTAGTGGCAAGAACTAAGCTTAATCCGTGAGACCTAAGGACTTGTTTATTTTTGTTTTTATTTCCTGTGTTTCACTTTTAATTACAAAAAATCACCCTTTTGGTTTTAAATATAGTACAAGAAACAGTGAAAACAGTTTTAAAATTTCAAAGAATTTTTCTTCTGTTTCATGTACAAATCTTTTGCAATTGAAAATAAATTGAATAGCATGTAACAGATTTGTATTAAAAGTGAAAAAAAAAACATTTCTAAAAAAAGTAAGCAAGTCTTATTTTCTTTCTTTTCTGATGATTGGCTTTTGATTCGATCAACATTCACTGTGTTAAGTTATTTTGCATTCTGGTATTAAATAATGCAATCTAAGCAAAATTGGTTCAGGGTGGAGATTGTTATATATCAACTGAATCTTACAATCTTTTGTAACCTGAATGTGTAGCTCATAGCATTAAGATATGGAGCAGCTCCAATAGCACTTACCTCTGATGCTAGCACAAACAGGTATTCCATAAATATATTGTGCTAGATGAAATTTTTTCTCTGTTCTTGTTTGACACTCATTTCATTTATATCTATCTGCAAGGGTGATACCTTTTGAAAGGAACTTCATAAACCAAGACCATGAGGCTACTATGTACTCGAAACTGATCAACTCTAGCTTTTTAAACATGTCTCTCCGCCTTGCTGTTGATGAAATTGTATGTAGTTTTAGTTGTTTCTCTTTATTAAGTTTTATTATTTCTAGAAAATAACAATTGATGCAGTTATGATCCATTAAATTGCTTTCCTTTGCCTGTAGAGGACTAACACTGCAACATGGAAACAAAAAATAATGCAAGCAATGGCACATGACTTATCATGGGATGGTGAATGCTACGATCTTCATTTTGCAGCTTACTCAGCTATAAAGAATATGTGAAGTACTTGTAAACATTTTTTGTTTAGTATTTTGGGATATTTTGTAGGTCAATAATGAATAAGGGTACAGGGAGAGACAGAAAATATTTGACAATGAGAATGATGAAGGGGTTGGAATGGAAGCATAATATTAATATTCCCCCATGGGGCATAGTAGTAAAATCTGGGTTAAATATATCTTTATTTCGTATAAATTGAGAGGCAATTTGGAAACATTTTGATATTATAAATGCTTTTTATTATTTAAAATTCATTTTTTAATCTTTTAATTACGACAATATATTTTCTGATATTTTTATACGATGTATTATATATTTTTAAAATAATGACATTATAAAATCCTATTTAAGTAAAATTTTTACCTTACAAACATATTGTTTAAAATAATAAGAAGTTTTACATATTTGATATTCTGTAATTAATATTATGTAATTTTAGCATGTTTAAGTTAGTATATTTTATGATTTTTTATGTATTTTTGTTATCATTAAAAAATATTTTTAATATAAATACGTTTCTCTATTAACCGAGCCAATTACTTTTAAATAACTTCAATTTTAAATTATTTTATTAATCAACTTTTAATTTAAAAATAACTTTGAAATTAAAATTATCAAATTGTTTTTAGTTTTTTAAAATAACTTATTTTGATGTCTATCTTTAAAATATATTTTAGGACAAACACATATTAGGTTAAACATAAACTAAATGGGACCTTTTAAAGTATGATTTTTTTTATAAAATTAACAACTATTGGATTAAAATATAAAAATATTGCTACCATAATTGTATTTAAATTAATTTATGTGAAAACATTGAATATAAACTAGCAAACTATATATGTCATTTTATTTATTATTTATTTTGGAATTTTAAGAGTTTTTCTAATAAAAGAGATTATTTAAAAGTTCAAACTTATTTTTTCGAATATTCGAGTTGCTAAAAGCTAAGTATATGTTCACGAAAAAAAAAATGTTCAACAAGATTACGCTAGGTTATGGATTAAAATAATTTTCATTTCGAAGACTAAAAAGTTATTAATTAGCTTAACCATTAAATTATAAAATGCACGCTATATATCAAAATCTGAAAAAAAAAATACGATTCATATTTTAATATATTTTTAAAAAAATGAACTTTTATTTATGTAAAGGAAATATCGCATGATTTTGAATTAATTTATTTGTTAGACATAGTTTATGCAAAATAAACTTTGAATACAACTACATGCGTAAAAATAAGGTTTTCTACTAAAATTTATTAAATAATGTAATAGTTTATGTAAATTAGACTAAGCAAAGATTTTAGATGTGATAGATTGAGAAGTAAAAGGTTATCCGTTACCCTGTAATAAGAAATTTAGATTTTTATCATATTTTGTTTGTATTTAAAATATCCATAATATTTTATCGAGTATTTTGTTATATAAGAAAATTACGAGGACTTTGCTGCAAAACAAAATCCAAGTATATTATGCCACCTAAATTAAGCATAGTGATACTAAATAAACAGTGAAGATTTGTACAAATATATAGTGGATTACTCTTAATCAGATGATAAATAAATTGATGAGAGTATTTTTGATTAAAAAAAGAGTCAAACTAAAGCAAAAATAATAAAATAAATAAATCGTTATAAACAAATGTTAAACAAAGATTATTATTTCCGATATTTTATTATTTTGATAAGAACGTGATGAAACGTTAGGGAAGGGAAGGATCATAGGGGCGGTTGAGTTTGGAAGAACGATTACGCAAATGAAATGAAATGAAATGAAAGGAAACTGGAGTACAGATACTTCAACTATTATTATAGACTAACTAACTACATTTATTTGTTTCACTTTTTCAATTGCAAAAGTCATAGAAAAGGAGAAGAAGCGAGCAGAGCGAAGCGACAATGGCATCGGAGTCAGATCAAAGTCCTAATCCTTCTTGGTTTACGCCTAAAAGGTCCTTCTTCTCACAAGCCTATTTTGCATTTCATTGCTTCTGTTTTGCAACTCAAAATTCAGAACAATACATGATTCACCGATTCATATGCCGCCGAAATTCAGTAGTGTTTTGTGCTTGGTGTTTAATCGAACTACGCAAGGCTAATTAATTAGGTAATTAAATAATTAATTAATGCATGTGATGATTTCAGGCTTCTCATGATATTTTGTATCATTAACCTGCTAAACTATGTGGATCGAGGAGCTATTGCCAGTAACGGTGTAAATGGAAGTCTTGCAACTTGTACTGACTCCGGTATTTGTACAGGTGGCAGTGGAATTCAGTAAGCTCTGTTTCTGCTAAACTCTATTTTGCTACTGATTGTCATTGTCGTCTTATTGTAGCACGATTTTCCACATTTCAGGGGGGATTTTAACTTGAACAATTTTCAAGATGGTATTCTGTCATCTGCATTTATGGTTGGACTTCTAATTGCTTCTCCAATATTTGCTTCTCTGGCCAAAAGGTAAATTGCTTCGTGTTGTATGAGCTTTTGCCTGCTTCTCATGCTATCCATGCCTATGGATTAACCATGACCTCCAGCTCGTCGCATCACAATGATTATTTGTTGTTACTATGTATGGTGTCGATGTGATAGTAATAGTTGTAGGTATTGCATTCGTATTAGCATGAGCTGAGGGCTAGCTTATAAATTCAACATCAAAATTAAAGTATCAGAAAATCCTTCACATCTTGGTGTTGTTTTTGTGACTCAATATGTGGTGAAATTTTAAGTTTCTTGTTCTAGTTTTGTAAAACAAGTTTTTTATTGTTCACGATTTAAGTATTCTACTTCAGATAATATCGTAAGACTTTCTCTTATAGGAGCAATTTGTGGAGGAGAGGAATTAATTATCCCAAAATTAAGCTGTTAGGTGAAAGCCTAAGACATCATGAGTATACATAGAACAATCATAGGCTCCCGGGGATCCAAATCACGTTGAGGAACCAATCCTCCTAAATGAAAGCTTCAGGTGTCAGGGATAGGTCAAGAATAGATTTTATCTGTGTCAAAAGGGAAAGATAGAAGAAATGAAAAACCGTGACTCTTAGTATGATACTAAATTAAAAATCCCTGAGTTCATGCTGCTTATCTACACTTGTGTTGCTTGTGTTCTTATTTCTCCCTCTTTCGAAATTCATTTGACTGAACACAAGCCTGTCTTGTCAACTAGATGGTTCAAATCCTCCTAGAATATGTACAGTGCAATATAAATTGCACTTTCTTCTCACTCAATGAAATGGTGTCAGCTTTCAGCATGTTAACTGTGCTTGAATGCATGACATTTGTTAAGAAGTTATATTAAAGAAATGCATAAACAATGGGAAACTGATAATTTGAGTCGTGTTCTTCAAAAAGGATAAGGTAGCTCAAAGTAGGATTAAATATTTGCAACCTTCATGTTTCCCCTTTCATTGAATGATCTAATGCATTTTCATGTTTGCAGTCATAATCCATTTCGGCTTATTGGTGTTGGATTGTCTGTTTGGACATTTGCGATAGCTGGGTGTGGCAGTTCGTTTGATTTTTGGTCTATTGCAATATGTCGAATGTAAGGGAATGTTTCAGTACTTTCAACATTATAAAGCCTTGAACGCTTGATAATTCACCCGTTTCTCATGTCCTATTTTTGATTGGAGACTCACAGCAGTGTTTTTGCAGGCTAGTTGGGGTAGGTGAGGCTTCCTTCATAAGTCTTGCAGCACCATTCATAGATGACCATGCCCCTACTGCACAGGTTTGACCTGTTTCTTTATTCCCCTTTCAGTTCCTTCATAAATAGGTGAAACTTTTCCTTCATGAATACAGTATTGCCGATTAAGTGTTTTTATTGATGACAGAAAACAGCATGGCTTGCTACGTTTTATATGTGTATACCAGCTGGGACTGCTCTGGGCTATGTTTATGGTGGATTTGTAAGACTACATACTTCCATAGTCTAGCTGTGTTAAGATGACTTGTTTCCTTTGTTTGATGGTGTCAACTTGTGGCTTTAGATTGTACCTGATAATTGTGTTGTCATTTTCTTGGACTGCCAATTGTCCTAATAATTGTTGGAATTTTTATCTGTTTAGGTTGAGTTTGGTTTTTATTTATTTATATACGTATTCAGGTATAAAAGAGGAATACATTAAATAAGAAGATTACAGTGAGATCAGGGGATAAGAGATTTTCGTGATAAAAGAAATAAAAAGAATTAATGAAGCTAAGTTATCCAGCCTTCTAACTAAACATATCCTTGAGGAAGCCCCTCCCAAAAGACCATGAGCTTTATGTCAAAGTAGAAGCCAAACACCTAATTCTATCTCAAAGAAGTTGTTCACTCATTGAACTCTCCTTTAAGATACAAGAATTGAGTTCCAATCACATGTACCAAAGAGTGGCATAAACAGCACATTGCCACGTTAGTATTCCACACATTTTAATTTTAGTCACACTTAACAATGGATAAATTAATGCGAAAGGGGACAAGATTCTCAAGGAAACTGCAGTCTGTTTGCTTTCCAAGGCAACGTTTTTTGAAATCAACTTGCTAAGACCCAAGCCACCTTCTTTCTTGGGATGAATGCATATCCACAAGTTCACCAAGTAGTCATGTTTCATATCGGCTGAACCTAACCCCCCCCTCCCCCCAGAAAAAAACTTATGACCTGGGCTGCAAAACAAAGATAAGTAGTACAGGGGAATGCTGGAGAGAAAAAATTGAATGGGAATAATCCATTGCCTAGAGAAAAATTAGCACATTTTCAGATCTCGAGGTGCTTAGAGATTTTCTTCATATTGGGTGGATTACCAGCTGAATAAACACCCAAATATTAAGAGGCTGCTTCAAGGTATGGGAATCTGCTAGGGATCCTAAGGTGGAATTACTTTGATAGTCTACATTAACATCAGCCAAACTGCTTATACACGTCAATCTTCAACCTAGAAGAAATTTAGAAAAGGTTGAAAGTGAAGGATTTAGAAAGTTTTTTCATTCTTTTCTGAAAACAAAATGGTACCATTAGTTGCATTCTTTTCAACACAAGGAAGAAAGTTAGCAGGAACCCTGCAAAAAATAGTTGAATATGAAGGATTGAGTATATTTGATGGACTTCTTCAGGGGAACTAATAATGTATATCAGCCATATTCTTAAATTAAACAGCCATATTTTCTGGAAAAAATTTCTGTCTTGTTTTGCCCTTATCTAAGGTACTTGCAAGCTAAAACTTGTACTCAAGCTTTTATATTCATTACATTAATTGGCTTTTGGTCACTGTTATCATATCTTGAGCATTGTTCAGTGATAATTTTAAAATGAATCAGCTTCATGTTTTCAAATAACGTGTAGGTTGGAAGCCAATTTAACTGGCGTGTAGCATTCTGGGTTGAGGCTATTTTGATGCTTCCTTTTCCCATTTTGGGTTTTGTAATAAAGCCTTTGCAGTTGAAAGGTGATTTCTTCTCTTTGATGTGTTTCAGAATAGCCTTAATTTTTTTAATCCTTGTCACAGTAATGCACTATTTGACTTTTAATGTAGGTTTTGCACCCTTGGAATCCAAACACACACCGTCTATTGAAACAAATGTTTCAGAAACTGGAGGTATTCTGATTCTTTTATCTATTACTTTGTAATTTATTATGTATATTTCATTATAATCCTTTTGAAATTTATTGGGAAAATATTATCTTCCAATATTATTTTCATAATAGCAGGTATGGAGAAAATTCGAAGACTGGACAAATTTCATAAAGAGAAAAAAGTTTGAAAAAACAGCAATGCCAATGAATATAAGAGAATATGATGTGTTTTCTTCGTATAAAAGGAAATAAGCATCTTATATTTTTTTCTTGTCTCTAAGATACGCTAGAAGTTGTAAAAAAGTTGAACACACATGAAGTCACTATTTTGCCGCATGCCCAGTTCAGTTAAAAGCTGTGCTGTAATGAATTATTTATTTTAGAGAAGGGGGAATTGCAGTAGTGCAACAACAAAGCCTTATTCCACCAAGGCAGGTTGAGTACATGGATTGTATAGCCTGGATATTCTATGTTTAATTACCTTTTCTTATAATTTCATAGTCTGATATATTAGTTTTTTCCTATGTGGTTTTCAAAATTCTGAATAGCACCCTTGTTCTTAAATATTGGGACCAAAGTGCTCCTCCACTCATTTGACATTTTGTGAGATATCAAAATTCTGTTAAATAGCTTAGTGAGCCAAGCAATATCCTACCTACACACTTCCAAACTTCAGCAGGATTACCAATAGGAACAAATTTACCATTATCTATTCTTTTTAAGGTTTTCTTCTACCTCTCCAATCTGAGTTCTACTGTAATAAGCCAATTTTTTTCCATCCTCTTGGATTTCTAGTTCTTCCATGCTACACATTGATCCTTATCCATCACTGAAAGACTTAATAAAATAATTCTTCCATCACTTTGAGATCATGATCAGTAATCTAAACCTTTTCTTCTTGAACCTTGAAACATGATTCAAATCTATTCTTTTCCTCTCCATTTTTTCTGAGCTTATATACCTTATGTTCTTCATTCTTTATTAGAAATTATCTTTTGAAATTTTTAACTTTATTATCCACTTTTATTTCAACTTTTCATTTCAAGGAAGAAGCCATGTGTGTCACTCATATTAGGATAATTGTTAGTCATATTTTTAGTATTTATAACTTTTTCTGACTTTGTACTTCCCTTCATAACTGCTTTCCATTTATATAGAATATTTGCATTTTTGATGTAGTAAATAGTTTCTATGAGTATGCTCAATGTTAGACATTTCTGTCATAGATGATGGCATGCTTGCTGAAGATCAAGCCTTGCTAAGAGGATCCAAGTAAGTGGCACTTTTGCTTTTGATTTTCTGAATTTTGAAGACCTTCTCTTTGGTATTTGTTGTTTAGTTTGTCTTTGTTTCCTATTTCTAATGCCAATCTGAAGAAAATTTAGAAATTAGTCTTGGGACTCAACTCAACTCCACAAAATCAGTTTCTAAGGTGAAGAGTCTCTAAACTTTATAAGCTCCATTTGAAACATATCTTTAGTTGCCATGAGACTAAATCGTCATCCTTGAGGTTGCACATAAGGCAACCCTCAAAGATGTTGCAACTTAGGCGCACTAGGGGTGACTCCAATTAAGGCATCTTTCCAACAAAAATCCAAAAGTCTAACTATGAAATTTGTCTTAAGTGCCTTAAAGAGAGCAAGAAAAAATAAAGTCGTAGAAAAAATTCAACTACCATTTACCATAGATTGTCTGAGAATGTGCAGGAGTAGACAAGGTCACTTGAAGCAATCATCAAACTACTTGGTCTATTTAATCTGCTGGGAATTTTTAATATCCTTAATGGGAATGCTTTCAGTTCATGCAGAGCAGTTTTGGTACTATTACAGATTGACAGCCTTGTCTAGAACCAGGGTGGTAGGATGACAAAGATAGAACACAAACAGACAAAAAAGCTGAGACAAAAACATACTAACCCATGGACTATACATAATGGAATACAGGAAAGGCAATTCCTGTACTTGGCGTCTTGTTTCCTTTTTCTAAAATCACAATGCTTTGTTTAATTTAACTAAAGAGAGAGAAGAAAATCATCATTTGTTAGTAAAATAAGTTAATTAGTCCAGTTTGTACACCTATCGTCTTTTACGATTTTCAGCTATTGCTAACAATAGCTAAATGGTGCCTAGCGGTAGCTTATATTAGTTAAACAGGGCCAAGCGGCAGCACATAATAGTTAAACGGTGTTAAGCGTTGTGCGGTGCGTATAAATAAATACATTGCTGTATTCTTATTATTGGGTGTATTGTGAAATTAATAAAATCATTTAATTCTTGAGTTCAGTTTCTCTAAGACCATTAAATATTATTACACTCCTATACATATATATTATGGTGAAAAGGCAGCTCACATAAAGTTCTTGTACACTTGAAATTTCCTTATGATTATCGTCAGAGTAGATTGCTAAAGTTGTTGCTTCACCTAATATCTGATATTTGAGTAAAACATTACTTTTCTCTTTATGATTGTCAGGTCAACATCCAAATTGTGGGATCAATTCACCAACTTTTCAAAAGATATGCAGGAGCTCTTGCATGACCAAGTGTATGTTGTAAATGTTCTAGGTACGTCTTTTCCCTACCTACATATAAGTACTTTTCTTTCATTTGTTTCCTGAATATGTTGTTGTTTAAGAAAATTGGAACATTGTTATAATAGTTGAATGTAATGCACAATAAATATAATGAATTTCAGTTTTGAGAATTTAATTTGTATTTTCAATTCCAAACTATGGTATTTTGTTTTTTTACATGAGAATTTAAATATTGTCAGGGTACATAGCGTACAACTTTGTTATTGGAGCTTATTCATATTGGGGGCCAAAGGCAGGATACAACATTTACCATATGGTATTCTCATATATTACCCAATAAATTTATGACTTCTTCACGTTAAATGTTAGAAAATAATATTACCAAAGGTGTTATTTTGAATATTTTATTGAAAATTGGTTTTTGAAACAGCCTTTTGGTTAATGAACCTCACCTATTGGGACAAAACTTGGTTGTTATATTTCACTTATATACAATATTTTAGTCATAACATTGGTCAATGTAGAATCTTCAATTCCATATGTTGAGGACTGAACATCTACAATGTAAAGTTTGCAAGATTGGACATTTGTGAGTGGTTTGACTTGATAGTGGGTGACCTAATAAACTTGGCAACAATCACTTCGATACCTTTTTAATTTGGTTATATCACTACACTAGTCAATGTCGGATCCCCAACCCTTTCATGCTAATGATTGGACATTTGAGAGGTGGTCCAATAAGGATTTGATAGCAAGTAGCCATTAGTTGATGTAAAATATCCAACACTTATTGTTGGAAAGCAACTTAATTGTGGTCACTTCTAGGTCATCTTAATTGCAGCCTCTTTTGGATTTGCCTTAATTGCAACCCCAGGGTGGTGGTTACTACGTTGACTAGAGATATGGCTCAAGGAGAGCTTATAATAGAGCTTGGTTAATTCTAATCTTACGATTTGATTCTGTGGGATTGAACCCTAAACCCAAATTCTAAGATGTTGCTAGAGTCAAATCCTACATGCATTGTTGTGTCATTTGCATTTGTCATGTTCCATTCCAGAAGCCTTGGTGTGAGGGAGAGTATTGGAAAACTCCTTTAATTGTGATCGTCCAAGGCCTGCCTTAGTTATTGTCTCACTGGGGATTGCGTTAATCAATTTGTCAAGGGTTGTGGTTTGACTAGAGATATGATAAAGAGAATTTATAAAGTTTGGACAATCCTCACCTTACAAATTGGTTGCGTGAGATAGGTCCTAAATCCAAATTCTAAGACTTATTAACGTTATTTTGTTACATTCACTGTAGTAAGTTTTGTATTGCACTTGGGCCTAGTCCTTTGTGGAAATGTTCTTCTTTGATGGTGCTTTTTTTTTTGACAGAGTAATGCTGACTTGTTGTTTGGAGGCGTGACAATTGTTTGTGGGATTTTGGGGACATTAGCTGGAGGCTTGTTTCTTGACAAGATATCTTCAACCATCTCTAATGCTTTCAAGGTAAACTCAGTTTATTTACATTTACTTATAGTGTGGAATGAGTCAAATGACATAATTCCATTTGTTGTACACTTTTTGACTGGAAAACATATCTTTACGTATTTAAAGGTGTTGGATTTCTTGGATTTGGATGAAAGCTTGACCTAGGTGCAAGATATTCAATTTCATTAGTGATATAGTATAAATAGTCTAGAAGTTGAAGGTTATTTGTTCCACAGCCGCTGACTAAATCTATGTAGAGAAAATAGAATACATGATTGCTCGAATTTCATATAACTGTTTTTGTATTTTCTTTTACAATGGACATGAGTCTTTGGCACCCATTTTGTACTGATATAAATATTAAAATTGGAGCAGAGATCATAACAAGTTTGTATTCCTGTTTTCTGTATGGACAAGTTCAAGGTCTTCATCTTTCATGAGAAATTTTATTTTAAGTTGAAAGAAATAGATGAAATATACTTATGAGATGATTTACAAATGTGATTACAGTCTCAATTTATACGCTGTTTACAACCTAAGTAAGGAAAGAAATAATAGGTAATGAAAGCAAGAAATAATAGGTGATTAAAGCTGTACAAATCAAATCACTAACAAATCTGTCCTAATAAGTAGAGAATGAAATCTGCACTTAATTACAGAATTATTCTCCTGATTATGCAACATTTTATATTATTGATCTATTCTCAAATCTGTAATGGTTCAATTCTATTTTATATAGAAGTGGTTAAGAATTTTACAGTTGCATGTCCCGGTCTTCTTTTCCCTCTTCTTGAATTTGACTCTGTTCTGTCTTTGTAAGGGTGTATCTACACTTCATGAAATATTTTTGATATGTTGTTTCATTTCTTCTTTGGGTTCCCTGGGTTGCCATTGCAGCTTCTTTCTGGAGCAACATTTCTAGGTGCAATCTTCTGCTTCATTGCTTTCCTTTTCAAGAGCTTGCCTGGTTTCATAGTCTTCTTCTCTATTGGTGAACTACTGATTTTTGTCACTCAGGTAATTTTATGAAACAGTCAGATTAAATTTTCATCTCTTAAAAGTAGGAATGGCAAATGGATCGATTTATCCACTAACCATCCAAATTTAATGGATTGGATCACCGTTTGTTAATGGATAGATATTGAACCATCCAACATATTTTTGCAATCTATTGGATCAAGTAAGTCCAAAATCAGTGGTTGGAAGTATTTAAGGGACGAGTTTTGGACTTAAATAGTGTTTGGGTGCAAGAATGTATAAATAAAGGACTTTCTTTTAAAAAAATATAACACACTCTAAATGGATGGATTGGATATCTATTCATGAAAAGTAGTTAATGGGATTGGTTTGATGGTAGTTTTTAATTAAAGAAGTTATGTATGGACTGATTAATAGTGTTTGGTTTGTAAATGTTTAGTTTCCATTTTCTGTTGAAATTATGGGAATTAAACATTTTCAAACCGAACATTCTAATTGATTCAATATGACATTTCCAGATTTCCTTTATTGGTAAAATGTTTTTTGAGAGAAATCTGCTCATTTAATATAGTCTCAATTTATTTTCTTTAATTATATTCTTATTTTATTAATATAGTCTCAATTTTTTGGCGTCATTGGTTTGATATTTGGTTGGTTATGGTACTATATTTGTAGGCTCCTGTAAATTATGTCTCTCTCCGATGTGTAAAACCTAGTTTGAGGCCACTGTCTATGGCTATATCTACAGTTTCAATCCATGTCTTTGGGGATGTGCCTTCCTCACCACTCGTCGGAGTCCTGCAGGTAACACCCAAGATTTTCGTGATGTTATAGCTGTGTTTTGCTTTACTCTTATAATTGGATATTGTAATAAATTTTATTAGATGATTATTTGCTCCATGAAAGTAGTGTGCTAGTGAAGTTCATCTTATCCACTATGCTCTTTTTCAGAAAGCTGACTATGATCTGTTGTAAAAAGTAAGTTTGCATCATCAATCAACTTGAGATTCTGGGAGAAAATATTTTAGACTGGCTCCTGCGAAACGAGCACTCTGCAGAATAATACTTATACACAAGCTGATTATATAGATAATGATTAATGAAGAGAATTCACAAGATAAAAATAATGGGCTAAGCTAACGTTTTTAATCCTACTTCCTATGTTACAATGCACCTAGCCTAGCTTTCTTTGTAATTGGGATAATCATTCAATTAATGTATTTCTCAGCAAATCACAAGAAAAGTACATGTTCACTTGATTTTATTTATTATATAGCACTGTTCTTTTTTAACTGTCTTAGTGGTGAGTACACCCTCCCCAGTCCTCACATTATGAGAATTTCATTGGGTTACCCTTTGTTCTTTCTAGTTTCCTCTTTCTCAACTTGTCTCTCCTTGTTGATGTGAAGAAGTTTCTAGTTTTCATCTGTTAGAAGATAACTAGTATGCCACTTCATTGTCTATTACAAAAATGTACTGAGAACAACACATTTCTGTTTTACATTTTGATGTCTCCATTGTCCAGATTTGCTGACTTTATATTCTTGGCATATTTTTTATCCTTTTTCATGCAAATAATATAGTTTAAAGCGTTGTTTTGACTCTAAGCAAATTGGTTTTCCTGGGCAGGATCATATTAACGACTGGAGGAAAACATCACTTTGTTTAACATCCATTTTCTTTCTTGCTGCTGTTATATGGTTCATAGGTAAATGGCATGCTGATATGGTTTCACTTTGCTATTCTTAATACTTTCTGGTATCCATTTAAGTTTATTATAGTTTTGGATTAATTTCTTCACAATACATGAAGGACACTTAGATGTTGTGCATGTGTATTATCTTTCTAATTGAAAATAAAATGATAATATCCAGTAGGAAGATGCTGAAAATTCTCAACTACAACCTCTAGTCCCTCTACATTCTCAAGGACCAGTAGAATTAATCATTCCTTTTCTTCTAACATTTGGGGAACTATAAATCATAAATGAAAATAAATGCCAAATTTAGCTATTTTTTTACGCTGTAATTAACCTTTAAGTGTTAACTTTGTGTTAAATGTAATTAACATGTTGCAGTAAAGATTCATGGTGATGAAAACTACCTTAGTGAGTGATTATTCTGGTCGATACCCTTCCTTATATATAAATTTATGTTTGAGTGATGATGCCTAAGAATTGTTAGTGGACCTACGCACCAATTATTTAACAATAGCATCTAATCGCTTGAAGAAAAAGAAAGTTATGCTGTTGAAAGTAGACATATGGTTGGACTGTAGTTAATTAATAAATCCTATTAAATATTACAGGAATCTTTATGAAAAATGTTGACTTATATGACAAAGAAGACGAGGACCGATCTGTCCCATCTAGAAGAGGGAAACTGACACCGTTGCTTGAAGGGAGCAGAGATACATCCAGTGAAATCTAGTTTCTCTTTCAATAGTGCTAATACTATGTTTCAAGTGTATATTAACTACAACTTAAAAGTCGATAGGTAGCCTCTTTACTACCACGAATCATGTGGAAAAGGGTGGATGATGGTTTGATACTATGTCATGTTATCAGTGAGATAGATGGCAATACTCTTGGAAAAATTTTACGGGTCAATTTGTTGCTATATGTAAATTTGTAATTATCCAGTCTTTCCATGAAAAATAAACCAGCAAGGGATATTTTGTTATGGGCGTGTGTACTTCACTAAAGCAGGTTATAGCTTTTATGTTTTTTTTTTATCTGTTCCTCTCAGATTTTAGGAAGGTGAGTTATCGGTATCAATATGAATATATATATATATATATATATATATATATATATTCTATTTCTTTAATCATGAGCGGGACATTTTTAAAGATCATGTGATACATTTAATAACGAATACAATAGCGAAAGATGGTGAAAAGTTTGACAGAGAATGGAAATTGTAATGGAAATTTTTTCTTACAGAAAATGTCCACTACCTAATATGTTAGCCAGATTTCTAGTTGTCCGTGGAAGATGACTGATTTATTTTTTTTCAATTCCATTTTGTAGTGGAGTGTTTACTTATATTAGTCTCAGCAGTATTTTAGGAATCAAATTTGAGGAATTCATGATTCATATATTCTGTTATCAAACTTAATTGTTTTGATTTTTTTTGTTTCAAAATTGTTTTTGGACATATGAAGAGTATTGTGTTAGTATATTAAGATTCAATTATTGAAATTAACAATTCTTCTATTGCTATTTATGTATATAATTTGTTTCCTTATTTCATTCCCAATTTTATTTTAAAGATTTGTATATCTATGTGAAACATTTATTTATCTTACAAGTTAGTTATTACCTTGTTCATTTAATAATTAATGAAATTGTTAGAAGCCATAAAATTTCTATTATCAACAATTTGACGTACATGATATAATAAGAAATAATCATAAACCTAGTATGTCATGATAAAAGATAATTATAATAAGGTTACACACTTGTAAGACTTACCTAAAATTGAATTCAATCTAATACTTACTACTAACATTTTCTCTTTATATTATTCAAGAAGATTAAAGGTTACAATAATTTGACTATAAAGACAACCATTTTTTGATAAAGTAGCATTATTCATTCTTATAAAGTAGCATTATTCCTTCTTATAAACTATATACTATATAGTTAGAAACTAAGATCTTAAAAAATCACTGCTGAGTATTGGATAAATGATAGTTATGTGAGCATTGAATAAATGATAGTTAGGTAAGTATTGGATCAATGATAATTATGTGAGTATTGATATATGATAGTTATCCAAATGGTGAGGAATGTCAAAATTTACAATGGGTTGACCCAAACAAGAACTCTAATAATGACAAGATATGTTTCTTTTAAAAAAAATTATATAAAAGTTTCTTAAAAAATCATTTCAAACATTACTTTATTATTTAATTCTAATAAAGTAAACACCTTACTGAATAAAAAAAGAGTAATAGATTATTATTTTTTACCAATAATAAAAATGAATGATGTTGAGAAAGTATTGATTTGTGTTTTTTACTTGTAAAACAACTATTTTTCAATTTTTAGAGTTATTTTTCAATTATTTATATATATTATACTGTATAACTTTTATTAGTATAATACACAAACATATATTATGAAGAACTTTTTTGGGTAGGTTTTGATATTTTTTATTTTATTTTATGTTATCTTCTGAAGTATTTATTGATTTAGGATAAAGAAATCATTTTAATACGTTTGAGAGAGAATCTACAAATATCCAACCCGCTCCACTTGAAATTCATTCATAAAATCACGAAGACTCAAATGTAAATGTAATAGTTAACATTGTTGTCACTTTATTAGTCTTTATTGATCTTTAATTTTGTTTTTATTTTTTTGCGTCTTTTGTGTAATTTTAATCTTTATGTAGTATTTAGCTATACAGATATACCAAAAGAGGATGCATGATCGAATAATGTAAAACAAATTGATTTGATGGAAATAGACTTAAGATTCGTTTTGCAGTTTTCAATTCAATTATATATTTCTGATCGGCTGATACTTTTTTAATTACTTTTTAATTCATGGCCAGTGTTCAAGATTGCTGGTTAATTTCAGTTTCATTCACATGATGTTGATGTTAAAAATGGAGATTTAACTAGGTAATTCATCAAAATTGAAAACCGCTAAATAAGGGATAATTGGAGGTGTAAAAGGTTGTAATATGGTGCAGGTTCTCAAATTCATCAAAATAAAATACTTGTTTTGATTATATAATTACATTATCACAAAATCATACGTCTTATTCCTTTTATTTTTTCATTGGATAAAAAGCTTATACTAATAAACGAGTTTTTAGATGGGTTTTAGGTTCTTTTGCAAACTATTTTGTGTGCTTGGCTGGGGATTTTATTTACAAGTTTTGAATACTTCTGACTATTCTTGATTACGTTGTCCATTCTATCATGCATGAGTTTTTTTTTTTAATTCTCTTGCAATTGCTATTCAATATAAAAATTCTTTTTTATTATTTTCATCATATAATAATAATAATAATATTATTATTGTACTGAGAGGCTAAAACCGAATCGAGAGGTTCATGCCGAAAACTAAGTATAACAATTAAGATGATTAAAGTTAAAACCGAGAGGTTTTGACCGAAAGGTTCATGCCGAAAACTAAGTATAATAATTAAGATGACTAAGTTAAAAG
>Ga0123342_1003353_pt1 | contig 25755 bp, 14 predicted proteins | sample Turbeawhitnodule_FD_89960 | JGI IMG/M metagenome (GOLD analysis project Ga0123342, IMG submission 89960) | Root nodule microbial communities of legume samples collected from Mexico - Turtle bean Mexico white nodule | ecosystem: Host-associated > Plants > Roots > Nodule | place: Mexico: Nepantla...
ATCATCATCTTTTTGTTTCAACTTATAACGTGATAACCCACACCTCGGACAACTTTTCAACAATTCAAAATCTTTCCAGTATAATATACAATCATTAGGACATGCATGTATCTTTTTATACTCTATACCCATTGGACAAAGAATCTTTTTGGCCTCATAATTACGATTAGGTAGATTATTTCCCTTTGGAAGCATATCCTTCAACAACTAAAGCAATTTCGTGAAGCTTTTATCAGTCCATCCATTTATTGCCTTCAAATTCATCAATCTTAACACCATCGACAACCGTGTGAAGTTAGTTGATCCAAGATACAATGGAGTCTCTGCATCGCTTGACATACTTCCATACTCATGCACTTGTGCAAAAGACTCAGCTCCCACATCATGAATCATGTCCTCTAATCGATCATCATCTACATCATCATGTACTGCATCATCCATGATGGACCCCACATATTCTTTAGTTATGGAAACACGTGGTAAATTTAACAATTCACCATGCCATGTCCAAGTTTTATAAGATCGAAGAAACCCATCACATAGAAGGTGTTCCCTCATTATCTTAACATCCAATATCCTTCCATTTAAATAGTTAACGCACAGACACCTGATCTTTGCTCCATTATGACCACTATTAATCGCGTTACGTTGTGCAAATTGTATAAATTCTTCTACTCCTCTTTCGTACTCATCACTTATGTGAAGAGAATTAATCCAATTTCGATTCATTCTATTATGAAATAGTCATGCAAGTGATTTTTAATTAGTGTTCTACCTAACGCGTTTGTCGAGGGTCGAACACCCCCAGACTCAATACCAACATGTATCAATTGTCGAGGGTGGAACACCCTCAGACTCAATACAAACACAATAATTCTATTCTATACTAACAACTAACATAATATAAATTAAAATTTAAATAAACACTAAATAATATAAATTTAAAAAAATATAAATTATAATACATAAAAAAATTTCATAACATTAAAATAAATTCAAAAAATACAACATACCTTGTGTGTGAAGGCAACGTTCCAAGGGTGGCACGGCGGCGGCAGCGGACGAGAGGCGGTGGACGCGAAAGCAGCGACGGGGCACACAAGCAAGAAGAAAGAAACTACCAAAGCAATGCAACAATATCAATGGCAATGCAACAATATGATAAACAATATGAATGAAAAATACATTGGTGAAGGCATGAAAGCTTTGAAAGAGCCCTCACAAACTTACCACGAAGGAACGAAAGCTTCAAGAATAGAGGAACGCGAAGCGCAAATGAGAGCACAGTGAATGGCGAAACGCTTCTGGAGAAAGAAAGAGTAGTGAATGATGCGTTTCTGAAGTGAGTTAGGGTAAAAAAATATTTACAAATGCAGCTATTTGTAAAAGTCGCATTTGTAAATCAAAGCGCTTAATTTACGAATGCGGCTGTTACAAATAGCCGCATTTGTACATGAACTTAATTTCAAAAATGTCACCGCGTTTTTTACGAGTGCGTCTGTTCGTAAAACTGCACTTAATAAGGAGCCCTTGTTTTGCCTTTCTGCACTAGTGTCAACTTTTGAACAATACTAAATATTAATTCTTTTGTAATGTTGTAGATTAAATTTTTGTTGGTTCTCATCCCTTCCTCTTAAGTCATCTTCTTCCAAATTCTCGAAGGTGTTAAGTATGATACCATTGACCAAAAAGAGTCATTTTGCACACACGAAAACATGTTCGATATGTTACACTTGATCTTCCTAAAAAGACAACTAGGTTGAAAATATCTTTGTCAGGGAAATGAAAGTCACATTATTCTCACGAGCACCTATTATGACATTGTGTAGTTGGGACAAAAAGAAAGAAAATGATAAACATGTAGCCAGCGGGGTGGAGAAAAAGTAAAACATGAGGTTAATTTCTTAGTAATTGTGACTGCATCATTATTGTTGTCGTTTCACAATCAAATACAAAATAGTTTCAGAGTACATTGTCTAATGTAGTACTAGACCTTAAATCACTAAAGAGATGATAATATAGATATGTTTAGTTAACCTCAAGTCATCTCCTAACGAACTTAATAGTGAATCTAGTCAATTGATGTTCAAAACCTATTTGCAATTAGTAAAAGTTAGCAAATATAGTAAATTAAAATGAAGTTGAGATTGTTTAGCAGAAAATGTAAAAGACGAGATAAAGCAATAGAAAAAACATGTTGATTCTCAAGTTTTTTCATGACTGGGTCCTTCGTCGGTTAACACAAAATAATCATTCTTTCAATTCTCACACAAAGTTGAACTTAATCAAACAAGTGTCAATCGAATTCAACAAAATCTTATGAGCACAACAAGCATCTACTAAAGTATTAAATATCTCACTTATCTCCAAGCATCTACTTGTGAAATATTTATCTTCTACCTCTTAAATTAAGAGTTAAGAAAACTAACCAAGAACTCCAATTAAAGAAAATAACTAAATTCTCAACAAGCGTTAAAAAAAATTCTTTAAAAAAACAAAATTTAGAAAGATAAAATAGTTTAGCATAATCTACTACAAAGAATTTAAGACCAAAACTTTATTGAATAGAAAACTTATAATTCATTGTGAAATTACAAGAGAATCAACCTGAAAGAGTTTAACCTTCCATTTGGAGTCAAAATAAAATAATTACAAAGAAGATAATAGGAAAACTAAGAAAATTCTAATGCTTTGTCCTATAAGCGTATCCCAAAGGGGGACTTGATTTGATTCGATCCTTTCTCTTTGATGCTTGCATCTTTTTATGGGTTTCTTTGCTACAATGATCTCAACTTTATATTTATGTTCAAATATTGTTAATAAATTATCAATTTCCAACTTTCCAGAATTTTTCGATTTTATTTCTAGTTTTGTTGTGATTATATTTCTTCTTATTTTTCCAGTTAATTTGCTTCCAATTATGTGTTTTAAGATATTGTAGATTTTTTTTTTAATTCTTCTATTCATATTATTAGACTTGTGCATTAGTGCAGTAGATGTTTCGTTTAGACTGTCAAGTCTAAGATATTCACATCAAACTCTTTCTACATCTTCGTCTTCATTAGACTTGATATTACATAGGTGTTTTCTTCAATTGAGTCTTGGAAAAGGAGTCGTTGGACTGCCTACTCCGTGTAACCACTAAATCATATATTCACATCATCTATTATGAATAAAAATAAAAATTTAACAAAAAAAAGTAGTTTATGTTAAAATAAACCCAGTTAGATGAATCCGGTTTAAAATAATGGATTTATACATAATTTTAGTCCAAACCAACTATTATTAAAGGTTTTAAGTGAGGGTAAAATTATGTTCATTACATTACTTGAGAAAATATCACAAATAAAGGCAACAAGATGTATGTGGGAAGTTGAGTTATGATTCACATGGTTTATGTGTTTAGAGTTTCACTTGTTTAAGTTTTAGTTGATTTCAAGTATAGATGGAACTCAATGAAGATTGTCATTGGACACGAACTTAACTCAAGGTGAGTTAAACCAGTGTGGAAACATTCTTGAAATAGTGTAAAAGAAAAAGAATAACAAACACATGGAGGCAAATTAATTAGCAGAAATGAATGTAAGGAAAAGAAGATGAAATAGGAATTAAAAGAAGATAATCTAGAGGAAAATAGTTAGAGGGCTTATGGAGAAAAACATATTCATTTTTGGTGAATGGAGATGGGGAAACCACACCACTTGGAAGGAGAATCCAAGATAATTGATAAAGTGTTTCCACTTGAAGCTCACACTCAAAATAAGACTCAGAGAATACTAGAGAACCCAGTCTCATATAAAATAACTAGAGTTTCTTTACGCAAAATCAAGTGTACCATACAAGAGGGAGATACACTCTATTTATAGTGAGAAATGTCATGTGATTAGGGGATGAGTGCAAAAATTAAATTCAAAGTAATCTTAGTTAAGTCTCTAATTAGGCGCCTATAATCATGGATATAGGGAGTTAGACCTTACACATTTAAGCATTTGCTTAAGGTGGGAAGTGTGGGTGACTAGATGCGCTCCAAGCTAAGGTTTCTAGAAGGAATGGGGCACTAAATCAATTGGGCAAAGTGTAAGCCCAAACTTATTACAATTAACCCTATTTTATAGAAAAACTAAAACGAGAGAACAAATAATGCTCAACCCCTTGTTGTTGGGCTCTGCTCCTAGTGATCCTTTTAGAAATGGTATGGCTTGAGTCACTAGCTGCCTGAGATGTCTAGCCTAACCCTGGATCCTGTGTCATGCTCCTGGTCATTCTCTTGAGAGGCTGAGTTGGCTCAGATGGTGTCATGCTATTCATGATTTCATCATAAGCGGAGAAAAGGTAAGGAATATTAGAGGATCAATTGTCATTTATGTTGCAATGTGGATGTTGGGAATGAGGTCTTAGAGGTTGATTTGGGGAGATGGTGAAGTCCATGTGTTGGTGGGAAAAAGATTATGATAACTTTGATGGAAGGGGTTGGAGGGTCATGTGTGGGATTGAGAAGTGTGACTAGAAAGTCAAGGTGTGGAAGAAATAGGATTAAATGACTTAAACTAGAGCACATAACCATGACAATACATACCTTTTTCTCCATAGTATTTATATTATATAAGGTCGAGATCATCTTGACACTTCTCAACCAAAATAACCATGGAAGCAATGTCGAAAACATGTCGAAAAACTAACACAACATATGATAAAAATATGAGATTAATTCATAATCAAATACGATATTAACCCCTAAACGTACTAAACCATTCATACTGTTATGATAAAACAAGATTAGGCACCCTTGTTTATACTGATCCATACCTATTCATGTGAAGGTCCAGAACAACTCTATAATTACAATTGGCATTGGATTAATGTGTTACAACTTTAATATCATTTATTACTCATAATTGCACCCAACAGGTTTGAACTTCAGAGCACCTTTTGCAGGTACATTCTCCTTTCAGACTTGAGAGTGCAAGTTCAACCTTTTAGATGAGATTGTCACAAAATCAACGTAACACAACAACAACATAGTGAATGAACATATCCATTTGGCTAGTGTAAGAACAATTAACGTCTATTGTGGGGGGAAAACTGAATAAATATATGGCAACAATAAGGAATATGACAAACGACTGCCAAAGATCAGTAAAGGTACATTCAACCGAGGCAGGATACATGGCGCTACTCTTAGCCTATTAAAAGGAAATGACAAAATTAAAATAGAAGAACGTGGGAGAGATTAACGCTTTGAGACAGGAGAATGAAGATATGAGAAAAATATTGGGGGAGGGGATGAACATGTCTCGACCTTTTGACATGAGCATTCAAAGCCAAAAACCCCAAAGTTAAGTCTCAATTGCACACATTGGCTAAAACCTCAATGATAATAGGAAGCACTCAGTGATACCCATTCATTGATGACATAATTGTCTCCAAAAAGTAATTGAATCAAATGTTAACATTCTCTCAATAAATTAGATGTACAAAAATATAAACACAAATAGGTGCATACCCTTTAGATTTTACATTTTGGGCATACTACGTTTTTAGAAAAAGATAGTTTCTTATTTACACCATTATATACATCCTCCAAGGACACCTTCAAAGAGTGCACCACATCTTCATCATGGTTTTGTCTTCTACCTCGATAACTACCACCACCTAAGAGATGATAGTACCAGTAAATTGGTTAATATTGCAAGATGATTCACAAATAAAATGAAATAACGTAAACTTAAAAGTGAACATATGAGCACCAAAACTTGATCCTCCAAAAAAATGACTCAAATATATGAAATGGATTATGAAACGAGCTTCATCCTCCTCCCATCCCTTCCTTAAGGGTATCTTCACCATACTGATCGTACATTTCTTTCTTCTCAGGATCACCTAAAACTTCATATGTTTGGCCTAACTCTTTAAACTGTTGTATGAATCTAATATTCAGTATTAAAACAGAGAAACTAAGTACAGTATGCAAATTGGCAGAATTTCAAGTTCAAAGTGAATAACATTTCATATGAACATAAAGAATTCAAACACACAACATAGCTTGTTTAAATCTTCTGCATGCAACATTAATATATCCAATCCCTTCATAATTTAAAATATATACTCTTCTTATTAAGAGATAAATACAGAATCACTAGTATAAATGTCTAAAATTTATATGATCAAATTATGAACAATGCATTGAAATATTCCTTTATTTTCTCAGGATCTCCACCCTTGTCAGGATGGTTATTCATAGCAACCTTTCTGTAGCACTTCTTGATTTCATCTCCGGTTGCATTCTTTGAAACTCCAAGAATATCATAATATTTAGAATTATCACTCTTCCTTGGTCCACCACGCCCAAACATGACTGCAGCACCTCAAACAAACACTGCAAAAGAAAGAGAAAAGAAATTGTAATTTTACAGTATAATAAAGCAAAATTCTTTCTTGCACACTAGTCTTTATAATCTTGTTTACTACTTTGAATTTTATAAGACGATCCTATTAATGTCTTCTACCTATCTTAAAAATATTTTTTCTTTAAAATTTTATAAAAATATAATTTTATAAAATATTTATATCAGAACAAGAGTTACTGTAAAATCTTAAAAGTATATAAAATAAAAATAAAAAAAATAAATCAAAACCCCATTTCATTAGTTTAGTAGAGAAATGAGATGATGTAATAACATTCAAGGATATCAGAATTACTAAACTTCAAGACTCTAAATTTTAAAATTATAAAAATAAAATATATTTTTTACAATGAAACATGAATTATAATGTAAATTTTTTTATTTTATATAAAAATAGTGTGATATAATAGAATTATTATTATTTTTGTAAATTTATAGGTTAAAATTAAATTACCTTTGATAGAAGTGAAAAGTAAAAGTGTTGTCCCATCAAAGACATCGAGAAGATAAAAGTTGTTAAGAGACGCCGCCATGCATGACCAATTTGCGCTCACCTGAGGCAGAGTCGTCCACCAACGGTCTACATAGCCGAAACCTCACCCAATCGAATCCCAGACAAGGTAACAAAGTGCTTTGAAACTAAGCAAAGTATTAAAGTTTTGTTATAATTTCATCTCTTCTCATTTTAAAGTGGGTTTAGCAATTCGGCCACATACCAACAAAACCCTTTTTTTTAATTTATTTTTTTATTTTTCTATTGTAAAACCCAATTCACCATAAATACATTAAACTACACATATTTCGGCTTCTCCTTCTTTTCTCTTTTGAGGGTTTCTTTCTCCCTTGAAGGAAAAGAAGAGTTACTGTCACCAGGCCGTGTGTGGTAAGCTCTCTTTTTTTTTTTTCTTTTGCTTAATTTATAGCTTTTTTCCTTTGCCGGTTAATTCATGTTCAGGGTTCAGATCTGTTCACTCGGTCTTTCAATTTTGCTTAAGGTTCTTGATGGTTGAGTTTCTTAGATCCCTATTTTCATTATTGATTTCTAATTTTTCTTTCTCTTTATGTTTGTTCAGAGGTTTCTGACATTTGTACACTACTTTGTTTTCAACCGATTTCTTTTTTTATATTTCTTGACTTTTAAAGTTCTGAATTTGTGTTTGGTTTGTGATGTAGTTTGTTGTTCACTAGCTTGATTTTGGATTTTTTTTATTTGGGTGTGGAAATTTATAAAATTGGTCTGCTTTTCTGATTGTGGGTTAGGTTTCTTGGATTGTAAATAAAAGGAAACAGTTATATTCTAGATGTGGTGGTGGTGGTGGGGAAAGACTCTTGTTATGGATTTTGAAGATTTTAACTTGGGTGGGTGTTTTGATGTGTGAAATAGTTGATGTATGTTGTAAACCATGTAGTGAGTTGTGCATGGTTTGGACCTCATGGGATGTCTGTAGTGGAAGTGTTTGCTATCTAGTCACTGGATGAGATGGATTGATTGTAATGTAAATGTAAATACATGCAGAGCAAAGGAATTGAAATACTCTGCTACCACACTGATGAACTACAATGATGTTTTTTTTTTTTCATTTAAAATTTAAAATTTCTTACTCTTTCTTGTGCAGTGTTTCTTTGAGGTGCTGCAGTCATGTTTGGACGTGGTGGACCAAGGAAGAGTGATAATTCTAAATATTATGATATTCTTGGAGTTTCAAAGAATGCCACTGAAGATGAAATCAAGAAGGCCTACAGAAAGGCTGCTATGAAGAACCATCCTGACAAGGGCGGAGATCCTGAGAAGGTAAAACAATATTTCAATGCATCTTGTTCATAATTTGGTCATATATAAATTTTAGACATTTTATACTAGTGATTCTGAATTTACCTCTTAATAAAAGTATATATTGTAAATTATGAAGAGATTGAATATATTGATGTTGCATGCAGAAGATTTAAACAAGCTATGTTATGTGTTTTAATTCTATACATTCATATGAAATGTTATTCACTTTGAACTTGAAATTCTGTCAATTTTCATGCTGCACTTAGTTTCTCTGTTTTAATACTGAATATTTGATTCATGCAACAGTTTAAGGAATTAGGCCAAGCATATGAAGTTTTAGGTGATCCTGAGAAGAAAGAAATGTATGATCAGTACGGTGAAGATGCCCTTAAGGATGGGATGGGAGGAGGAGGAAGCTCGTTTCATAATCCATTTGATATATTTGAGTCATTTTTTGGAGGATCAAGTTTTGGTGGTGAGATGTTCACTTTGAAGTTTACATTATTTCATTTTATTTGTGAATCATCTTGCAATATTAACTAGCTCACTGGTACTATCATCTCTTAGGTGGTGGTAGTTCTCGAGGTAGAAGACAAAAACAAGGTGAAGATGTGGTGCACTCTTTGAAGGTGTCCTTGGAGGATGTCTATAATGGTGCAAATAAGAAACTATCTCTTTCTAGAAACGTATTATGCCCAAAATGTAAAGGGTATGCACCTATTTGTGTTTATATTTTTGTACATCTAATTTATTGAGAGAATGTTAACCTTTGATTCAATCACTTTAACTCTTTATAAATACATGTTTTGTATTTCACATCACAGTATAATTAGTATATGCTCCTTTAGAATCTTGCTTTCTCAGAAAATATATTGTATTAGGTTGATGATATTTTTTTAGAATTCCTAATGTTCAATATTTGCTATGCTGTCCATGTGGAATCCCAAATGGAGTATGTTAAGATGTCTTTTTAACCGAAAAAGAGATATGTGCATTTACTTGTGTTAGTGCATGTGCATGTGCATGTGCATGGCATAGCTGTCTATGACACATGATTTGGGTGCTATAGTGACATCATATTTGCGATGTCTGGCCACTTCTGTGGTCTATTGTGTGGAATTGTGTTGATGTGTAAATTGTGAGATATAGTATCATCTGTCTTACTGTATCCTGTTATCACTTCAACAACTCTGTCATCTTTCAGATAGAGACAGTTCACATTTTTTTCTCTAACATCTCTCTGTTCTCTCTCTCCACTGCTCCTATTAGTGCATGTGCATGACTTAGCTGGCAGTGGAAAAGTTTTAATTCTGTATCTTACATTAAGATAATTATTAATATTGACTCGGGATAGGATTCACAATTGGGGAATATGAAAAGTTTGTGAAATACAAGTTAGGATAATCCAATGTGTCTTTTAATTAGGCATGTTAGTTCATGTCAGTCTTGTCATAATCTATTAGTTTGTGTTTGTAGAATTTATTTATTATTTGAATATAATCATGCATCTTAGTGATGTGTTTGTCAGAATTTGACAAATAATCAGCTATAACAATGCATTTACATTCAATTATATTGATAATTCAGGAAAGGGTCAAAAAGTGGAGCAGCTAGTAGGTGTTTTGGTTGCCAAGGCACTGGTATGAAGGTCACAAGAAGGCAGATAGGACTAGGCATGATTCAACAAATGCAACATGTCTGCTCGGACTGCAGAGGATCTGGTAATGGAAACTTTGTTTTCAATATTCGTCAGGTTTTCAGGTTGCTTTTATGATGTTTTCTCAATCTCTTCTCTCATTTATGCAGGTGAGGTTATTAACGAGAGAGATAAATGTCCTCAGTGCAAAGGAAACAAGGTTACTCATGAAAAGAAGGTGCTGGAGGTGCATGTTGAAAAGGGGATGCAGCAGGGTCAGAAGATTATTTTTGAAGGACAAGCTGATGAAGCTGTAAGTGGTTATGTTTTGTACCTATTTTTAACACTGAAGTAAATATTACCTTGATGTTGATAATTAAGGCCTGGTAATGTTGGTTTCTTACATAAAATGAACTCCTTGTTGCAGCCTGACGCATTGACAGGGGACATTGTTTTAGTATTGCAAGTGAAGGAGCACCCAAAGTTCAGGAGGGAGCAAGACGATCTCTTCATTGATCACAATCTCAGCTTACGAGAGGCACTCTGTGGCTTCCAGATTGCTGTCACACATCTTGATGGTAGGCAATTACTGATCAAATCAAACCCTGGGGAAGTCATCAAGCCAGGTAATAAAAAAATTCTGGGAGTACAGATAGCTGGAGTTTCATTCAACCTTTATATTCGATTTTCTGAGTTATGTATTTTAATTCTGCTATGTAGGTCAATATAAAGCAATAAATGATGAGGGAATGCCACAACACAACAGGCCATTCATGAAGGGTCGTCTCTACATCCAGTTTAATGTTGATTTCCCAGACACAGGGTTTATTTCCCCTGATCAATGCCAGTTATTGGAGAAGGTATTACCTCAGAAGGGCAGCAAGAACATGTCAGCTGCGGAGCTGGATGACTGTGAAGAGACCACTTTGCATGATGTCAACTTGAAGGAGGAGATGAGACGAAAGCATCAACACCATTACCGCGAGGCATATGATGAAGATGAAGATGAAGATGATGGTCCTTCTGGTGGTCACCGAGTGCAATGTGCTCAACAGTAGTGCAATTTATGGTAGAGGTTATATGTTTTCTGCATGGTTATCTTTTTGTTTGCATAATGCAGCAGCTACCATAACTGCGTGATAAATTTACCTTTAGGTATTATCTGGTAATGTTGTTAGTTTCTAGTTCATGGCAAATAACTAAGTATGTTTCTTTTTATTGCAATATCAAGTTTATGAAAATTAAATGCCCTTTGGTATACATATTTGATTCTTTGGGACGTGGTAGTGTTCTATAATGATTCCAGATCCCAGATGCATGCTTCCTAATACTATCTTGTTCTTAGCTCTGGTAATCCTTCAAAATATATTCTCATTATTATTATTATTTTAGTTTAGGGCTAATAAAGATTGTTAATAGTAATAACAGTGATTCAATTAGTTCTAATTCCCTATTGCTCTTTTTGATTAAATATTTAGTACAAGTTTGGTTTGGTTTAGCATAATTTTTCTATAAACACCTTTAGAAAATAATAAAACTTCTTCATAAACACTTTCATCTCCAAAGTTAATTGAGTGTTTTCTATGAACTAAAACAATTTGTTAAAACTTATTCATACAATTTATGTAAGTATCATAAATTAATATATTTTTAAACAAACATCATATCATAATTTATAATAATATAAAATGAAAATGAAAATATCACTGTTTAAATTATTACTATTCAAAAATATAAAATATTTGTATTAAATGAAAGAAATGCAACAATGTCATTAATAAGGACAAGCTTACATAATAGATAAAAATAAAATTACACTTAATCTAATATAAAATTACATGAAAGTGAGGTAAAAATATGATTTGAAATAATTGACTAAACCATGTTTTTATAACAAAAAGAAGCAACAGTTGATAAGTCCCTTTTTGTTTATTTTAAATATATTTCAGATTAAATTTTACTAATTCAAAGAAAATAAAATCACCTGTTAGATGCATAGTTTGATTAATATTTGATCCTCACGAATTTTAAATTTTGTATAGTAATAAAATGGTTAATAGATTAGTTCTTGCTACAATTGATTGATCTGTCCAATTTTCAAAACTATGCTAAATTCACATTTGAATTTAATAAGGTAGATTACAATCCCTTTGTTTACCAGGATAAAATTTTAATCTCTTACTATTAATTAACTCATGCTATGAATGATTGAAGTTAAATTCTCTTCTCCTACTTAAAAAAAAGTGTATGATTATGAGTAATATTAGATTAGGTTTTTTATCAAACACGTAGTAAGCAAACACATAGTTTGATTAAATTGCACAAAAGGAGTTAAACACAAATCTGATTAAGGGAGACTCAATCAATTATGCAAACTATAAGTTTAGACAATACATTAATAAAAAAACAAAATAAATTATTGATGAAATGTTTAATTATGTTACAACCTAAATTAAAACTAGACAATCATACACAAAATAACTGAATATTTAAACTAAAAATTTAAGAAATAAACCTTAGAAGAAAGAAAATAGAAAAAAAAAAGTAGTTTGAAAAGAGAATGCAGAGAGAACTTTTACAAGCAGAAAGTAAGAGCTACTGCAAAAAGAGAGAAATAGTGAGGAAATATGATATTGAAATCATGTAATAAAACAATAACGAAACTTAGATGATAAAGTTGAGATGAACCTGATAGTGAAGGAATAACGAAAAGAGAAAAGCGTTGAAATAGGAGAGAATGCGCAGAGAGTGATGAAGGAGCAGAGAGAACTGAGAAGAGCAATAGCAGAGAGAGGTGCATTTATCCAACTGAGAGGGAATATGGTATTTCAAATTTTTTCTTTATTACTGAATTTCAAATTCCACAATATCTTGCTTATTTATTTGTGCCCTAAAAATATATATAATTTTATAAAAGTTTTCTTACCAAAATAATATTTTTACTTTAAAGAATTTAAATTAGTTAAATAAATAAAATATTCTTTTAAATTTTCTTTTCTAAACACTAATACGATAATTACTTTGGATAAGAATCCTAAACCCAAAACCTTAAACTCAAAACAATTAAACGAGATTGATGTGGTGATGATGTTGGATGAAGTCAAAGCGACCTGTGATACTGGATGAAGACAATGCGACCTGTGACATTGGATGAAGCAACCAAGGAAAAACAATTGAGAAAGACATAAATTGGATGAGAAAAGTAAATCACAAAATTGCATTGCATTGTGAGATAAAGAAAAGAATTGAGAAAGACATAAACTAGATGAGAAAAGTAAAATCACAAAATTGTATTGCATTGTGTTTGATTACAAGATAAAATAAAATAAAATTGAGAAAGACATAAACTTGATGAGAAAAGTAAAATCACAAAAATATATTGCATTGTGTTTGATTACAAGATAAAAGAAAAGAATTGAGAATGACATAAACTGGATGAGAAAAGTAAATCACAAAATTGCATTGCATTGTGATTGATTACCAGATAAAGAAAAGAGAATTGAGAAAGACATAAACTGGATGAGAAAAGTAAAATCACAAAATTGTATTACATTGTGTTTGATTACATGATAAAGAAAAAAATTGAGAAAGACATAAACTTGATGAGAAAAGTAAAATCACAAAATTGTATAACATTGTGTTTGATTACAAAATAAAAGAAAAAAATTGAGAAAGACATAAATTGGATGAGAAAAGTTAAATCACAAAATTACATTACTTTTGTTTGATTATAAGATAAAGAAAAGAATTGAGAAAGGCATAAACTTGATGAGAAAAGTTCAATCACAAAATTGCATTGCATTGTGTTTGATTACAAAATAAAGAAAAGAATTGAGAAAGGCATAAACTTGATGAGAAAAGTAAAATTACAAAATTGTATTGCATTGTGTTTGATTACAAGATAAAAGAAAAGAAATGAGAAATGCATAAACCATGAGAAAAGTAAAATTAAAAATTGTATGCATTATGTTTGATTACAAGATAAAAGGGGTTAAAAAGAAAACTCTTGTTAAGAGAGTTGGGCCTTACATAATTGGGCCCAAAACAAAGGAGAAAGAACGGTTACAATGAGAATAATCCAAATGAGTCCATAACAAAAATTGTTATAAATTGTATTGCATTGAGTTTGATTATAAGATAAAGAAAATAATTGAGAAAGACATAAACCGGATGAGAAAAGTAAAATCACAAAATTGTATTCATTGTGATTGATTACTAGATAAAGAAAAGAATTGAGAAAGGCATAAACTGGATGAGAAAAGTAAAATCACAAAATTGTATTGCATTGTGTTTGATTACAAGATAAAAGAAAATAATTGAGAAAAGCATAAATTGGATGAGAAAAGTTAAATTACAAAATTGCATTGCATTGTGTTTGATTACCAGATAAATAAAAGAATTGAGAAAGAGATAAACTTGATGAGAAAAGTAAAATTACAAAATTGTATTGCATTGTGTTTGATTACAAGATAAAATAAAAGAATTGAGAAAGACATAAACGATGAGAAAAGTAAAATCACAAAAATTGTACGCATTGTGTTTGATTATGAAATAAAAGAAGTTAAAAAAAAAACTCTTGTTAAGAGAGTCCGGCCTTACATAATTAGACCCAAAATAAAGGAGAAAGAATGGTTACAATGAGAATAATCCAAATGGGTCCATAACAAAAACTTTTATCTATATCTATACCTATAAAGGGGATTCCGCTTTTTAACTTTCCTTAATTTTTTTTTCCTATTTTATGCTTATATCAATACTTGATTTTATTTCATTATTATGAACATTGCGACATTTCCTATTTTTTCTAATTTTTAAAATTTTAAATTTCAAACCCTAACCTTTTTCGAAAAACTATAAAAATTTTAAATATCCAAATTTTTAAATTTTGTCTTAAATTTTCTCTTATATTTTTAAAAATTTCAAATCTTAAAGCCTTTTCAAAACACTTTGAATTTCAAAATTCTAAATTTTAAAATTTTCAAACTTTTTAAATTTTCAAATTTTGAAATTTCGAATATTTAAATTTTCAAAATATTTCACTCTAAAACTTCCTTCAATTTTTTTTTCTTATTTTATCCTTATATCAATATTTGAGTTTATTTCATTATTACGGACATTACGTCATTTTCTATATATAAAGGAGATTCCCCTTTTCAACTTCCCTTATTTTTTTTCCTATTTTATCCTTATATCAATACTTGATTTTATTTCATTATTATGGGCATTGCGTCATTTCTTATTTTTTTTAAATTTGTAAAGTTTCTAAATTTTCAAAAAATTAAATTTTCAAAATTTTAAAATTTTCAAAATCTTTAAATTTCAAACCCTAAAGTCTTTTCGAAACACTTCAAAAAATTTAAATTTCCAAGTTATTAAATTTTCATATTTTTAAATTTTCAAAATTTGTAATCTTAAATTTTTCAAATTTTCAAACCCTAAAGCTTTTTCGAAACACTTCAAATTTTAAAATTTAAATTTTCATATGTTCTTACCGGTTGACCTGGTCGCTGGTTGACTGAGGAAACAAGTTGTGACTCTATCTATCTCGTTGGGAATTTGCTTTTCCTTTGGATGTTGGAATGCGGTTCCGTTTGAAATAGAGGGGGCCCTACCTGTTGATTGCACTCCAACGATCCACATTGTCAAGTGTTGATTTGTGTCGTTACCGTAGGTATACATATTTGAGTTATCTACAAATTAAAATAATTTGTATACAATATATGTACCATAAACTAAAGTCAATGACCATGTTGTGTTCTAGATATTACTTGAAGATTGTGACTTTAGCAACTACTTCTCTTTTTATGATGATACACATGCCAAACCTTGCGTAACTGGATCAAGTCTATACCCACACCAGACATCAGGATTTCTATTTTCTGGAGCAACCTTTGAGAAGAGGGAGACAAGTGGTTTCAAAGCAAGCCACGTGGCTAAACCATCAGTATCAACTATAGCAAAACAAATAGATCAATAGAAAGACGAATAGATAGAAAAATGATTTAAACACTAAAGCATAATCCAAAAAAAGAACAAAGAAATGCCTTTAGCATTGAAGCCTACACCTTCTAACATCTCGAATTGAGAAAGTCTCGTCACGTTTTTTCATTCACGATTTTATGTTCTCGTCGCTTCTTCCTCTCGTTCCTTTTCTCTTGGACATCTAACTTTAGGAAGAAAAGGAAAGCAAACTAGACGACAGAGGTTGTCTTCGCGGAAGGGGAAGAGTAGGAGGCGCTCCAGTTGCGCTTTGCTTCTGTAAAGTCGTGCTGCCTGGGTACGAAAGAACTAGGTGTTGATTCCCCTAACCTGACTTTCTTTCCATAAATGGTTGAATATTACTAAAAGGCTAGGACTTAAAAGCGCCTAAGACTACGACTCTTTCCTTCTAGCAGAAGGGATAACAGTGGATGTGAAAAACTAGGTGTGAAGAATCATTGAACATTGAACTGAGTTGTAACTAGAAACACACACTCAAACCAATATATGTCCAATTTTTGAAAATTTCGAATATTTAAAATTTAATTTTTTTAAAATTTTCAAAATATTTCACTCTTTAATTTCCTTCAAATTTTTATTCTCATATCAATATTTGATTTTATTTCTTTATTTGCGTCATTTCCTATTTTTTCAAAATTATTAAATTTTTAAATTTTTAAAATTTATATTTTCAAACCCTAAAGCCTTTTCGAAACACTTCAAATTTTAAAAGTTTAAATTTTAAAAATTTTAAATTTTTTAAATTTTCATATTTAAAATTTTAAAATTTTGAATTTAAATTTTTTTAAATTTAAAAATTCAAAATTTTGAAATTTTAAAATAAATTTCAAAATTTGAAGTGTTTCGAAAAGGCTTTAGGGTTTTCAAATTTTCAAATTTTTAAATTTAAAACTAAACGGAAGGTTTTATAAACCCATGAAACCTCTTTTTCATTTTCTATTTTCATATTTTCATTTGATATACAACAATTTTTCGCAGTTTGAAAAAGTGAGGGAACAATTTTTCATTTGATATAAGGAGCAATTTTCTATTTGATGTACAAATTAGTTTTTCATTTGATATAATGAGAAATTTTCTACTTGATTTACTGATCAGTTTTTCATTTGATTTCGTCATTTCTTACCATTTTAGTTAGTTCAATCCAAGAACTTACGATCGTATTGACACATGTTCCTTTTCTCTCTCTTTTGATTTTTATCTTTTGTTGAGTGAAAAGTAGTGTTGTACTTTTTGTTGTTGATTAATTGTTGATGTTCGGGGTTTTGTTTAGTGGCTTTGGATTGCTGATTGGGAAAATCTCTAGAAGCTTTGGTGTTTGCGGTATGTTATGAGAACATCTCTCCAAGGTTGCCTTTTTTTTTCAAGGAAGAAAAGAAGTTGACAATTTATTGGCTTCGATTTTGTTTCAGAGTATGCAATATACTGATGTAAGTTATTGGGAAGAAGAACTTGTTGAAGACCTTCTTGAGCAGTTTATTTTCTAATAATTAGTTTAGCATTTCTTATCTTTAAAAATGAAATAAAAAAAATATCTTCTACAATAAAAAACAATTGGTGATAATTTCCCACTGCAGAGACTTCAGGAGAAACTCCAGATACATCAGGAGAAATGAGATCTGGTTGTATTTTGAAATTATGAATGCTTGAGAAAAAAAATCGAACATGTATCATGTTGATTGAATGTCTATGTGAGTTCCTCAATAATTAAGTTTGTGTTTCTAATGTAATTTCAAAAGTTATCAAAGACCATTGTTGAGGAATGAAGACCCATATTGGATGTCTTGACATGGATGCTAGAAATGGAAATTTCTTGGAAGCTCATGCATTTTTACAACTAATACCAAGTTTTGGTATTGCATCTGGTTTTAATGAGGAGAGTTATGCATGCAATTTCCAGTGGTATCTCCACGTCATCAAGTGTTATCTTGGGTATACATATTTGAGTTATTTACAAATTAAAATATTTGTATACAATATATGTACCGTAAACTAGAGTCAATGACCATGTTGTGTTCTAGATATTACTTGAAGATTGCGACTTTAACAACTACTTCTCTTTTTAAGATGATAACAGCGGATGCGAAAAACCAGGTGTGATGAATCATTGAACATTGAACTAAGCTATAACTAGAAACACACACTCAAACCAATCTATGTCCAATTGTTTTAGTTTTGTAAGCCAATTTTCTGTGTCTTTTTAGTTTTCTCACAAAAAATTTAACTACATTTCGAATTTTCAGAACAGAAACACCAAATGTGTTTATTTTAAAATGATAATACCAAAATTATAGATTCAACAAATAGAGAACAAAAGTTATATATTTTAAAATATGATGTTAATTTTCATGTATATTGTAATTTTTACACTATCAGTTAATTAAATTTTATCTTAAATAACTTTAAAATAAACTTAAATATGATTATAATAATAGATAGACAAAAGTTATATATTTTAAAATATTGAATACATAATAACAATAAAACACTTAATACATAATAATAATAATAATAATAATAATAATAATAATAATAATAATAATAATAATAATAATAATAATAATAATAATAATAAAATACAAATATACATTAAAAAATGCAGATACAGGCGCGAGAGCTCCTATGTTCTCGCTAGTTGGTAAATAACATAAACTAATACAGTTAACAAACATAATATTAAAAAAAATCTAATAAAAATTTCAAACTTTTCTATTACAAAAGAATTTTTTTTTGAAAAATGTTTCCCTTAAATTGATATTGAAATAATTATTTATACTATGATTGTTTTGAATTTTTTTTTTTAAAAAAAACTCTCTTTAGATCCTATTGTATGTATTTGTGACCAACCAAATTAAAAATATGGTCAAGATCAATTACTGAAATGTTTTTTCATCAAATATACACTATTTACACTATTTCTTAATCCTAATTCTATATATGTATATAATTTTATCATAAAATAAGATTAGTGGTATATAAAACTAACCAATAAAAAAAATCACAAATAAAAATAATGATGTTCACTTGTAATTTTTTTTCAAATTCATCATAATAACATAACTAAACAAGTAAAATACACTACCTAAGAAACTATATTATGTTATGAAATCAAACTAACCAATATCTTATTTATCTAATCTATAACAAAATCATGTTGACATATAATATTAATTCCAAATGCCAATCGTAAATTTTTCGTAAATATTAATTCCAAATGCCAATCGTAAATTTTTCGTAAATATTTATCTTTGATTAAATAATAACAATTTGTATAGAGTATGACTACCTAATATCTTCATTTGTATGATTTAGAATATAAATAAAATCTAGATATATTATTGAATCTATCAATTTAATACTTATTATATTTTCATTAACTTAGTGGTACTTCTTTGATAAGTACCAACCCATGTCAAAATTAGTCATATTTCTTGAAAATAAATATAATTTAAATATAATAAAATAAACGAAACAAAATATATTGCATAAATATTTTTACACAATATAGACAAATTTAAATAACTGAAAATGAAAGTTAATGTTAAGTTATAGAGGAATATTACCACTTGAGTGAGGTATTTTTGCTCATTATTCAATAAAAGAGTGAATTTATATAATTAATTTCTTCCTCAAGCAATGGCTATTTCTTGAGCACACCATTTTTTTATCATTCAAGCAAGTCTTTGAAGTTTAAGATATAATTTATACAATTTTTTTACTCAAATGACGGACTATTACTTCCTTAGTAAAACTTATTACTTGAGCAAGATTTAAATATTCGAGTGAGAGAGCTCAAAATCATAACTTAATTTTTATTACTTTTGTATTGCTTGAGCGGCCGATCCATTACTCAAACGAATTACATCACTTATCTCAATTTTATGTCTCCTTTTTTGTCCCTTCAATAATTTTGTCTCATAAATAAATTTAACACTAGTATAAAATGTAATTAACAATGTTAACTTTAACACAAATCTAATCTTTCTACACAAATATACACTAAATCTTCACATCTATCATAACACAAATTGAGACTTAGGTGCATATGGTGTGACCCTGATTCAAACTTCAAAAACTAGAAATGTAAACATCGAGAATTGCAACTTCCTCCAACAATAAAGGAGTTAACAACATCTAAAGTCACTATTGTATCAAACTTTCCTGACTTTAGTAACATTGAGCACCTCAAAATTCTTGATAATGACAATCATTTGGTAAGATTTTGTGTGGTTGACGATGAACATATGTTTCTAAGAAGTAAAATTTTAATTTTATCAACACAACATACCCACAATTCATTAAAACAAGTTTAAAATTATACAATTAACCATTCTAATTTCTCATCCAAGTTTATAACCCAAACAAATTCTCAATAATAACAACATCATAATCCTCCTTAAACTCACATTTAAGAAAATACCCCTTTTTAATTTCTTATATTTTCTTATAATCTAATTCAAAATCAAGGTTAACTTCACTTACATGAAAATGAATTACTCTTTAAAGAATCCAATTGTAAACAAGAAACAAAATTTTAAACCTAAAGAGAATTGAAAAACTTACCTCTTATTCTTGTGAGTTATTTGCTAGTTTAACTTACGTCTTAGGATGAAAAAGTAAAAAAAGGAAAATGATGGTATGGAGTTTCTATAGAGAAATAAGAAGATTTGAGAATACTTTAGAGTGAATGAGATAGTTTAGTTTTATATTTATAACCTTTAAAATTTACTAAAAACACAATTATAATTATTCATTGACTTTAAACCTCACATTTTTTATTTTTTATTTTTTATCAGTAATAAACAATAAATAAATGAGAATCACTTCAGGGGTGGTTCAACCCTTATACAAAGTTTCGCAATATCTCACAGTAACCAACTTCTAACTAGAACCGCCTACCTAACTGATGAAAGCACTAACTAAACTAACACGTAAAAACTTCAAGGAACCATCCTCATGCACGTCGAAGGTTCCAAACACCAATCAGAATAGGAAAACAAAGCATAACGAGATTTTGCGGAAATCCAAGACCAAAACTTTACTTGCATCATTACAAACACTTTTGACACATCAGCCACACCCCTTTTGAAAATGATAAGGTTCTTGTGATTCCAGATTTCACTCACCACCCCCACCCAAATTGTACTCCACACAATGTTAATCGTGTCTGAAGACTGACTCATCCAGAAATGAGCAAAGTTGGACTTAAGATCAATGTGAGACACAAACGACACTCCAAGCCACTTATAGCAAAGACACCAAACACGCCAAGCAAAACTTCAATCGAAAAACAAATGGCGGTAAGACTCTTCCTCCTTCCCACACAGACAACACAAAGCATTTTCAACCATCACCCCTCGCCTTTCCAGATTGACCCTAGTAGCGATCTTATTCTCCAGAACCCTCCAAGCAGTAAATAAAGCAGAAGGTATTGCTTTACACCTCCACAACTTACTGAACACCGGAGAACCTTCCACCTCACTATCCCTTCTAACATGCATATAAGCAGAATTAATTGAAAACTTCTGAAGACCCCCGACCTTCCAAACCCAACTATCCGCCTCTCCCAAAATCAACCTAACACCTTGCAATACCTGCCAAAACTGATCCACCAAAGGCTTCTCCCATTCGAAAAAAGGTCTTCGCCAGACTAAATGCCAAACCCAAACACCATTAAACCAAGATCCAAGCTTTGCCACCTTTGCCTCTTTGGCCAAACACATAGAGAATAGTCTTGGAAAGGTTCTCTTCAACGCATCGCAACCTAACCAATTATCCTCCCAGAAGGAAATATCCTTTCCATCACCAACTTTCCAGTTGAACCCATCTTCAAAACTTTTTTCCCAACCCTCTGAGCCCCACACCTCTTTCAAATCTTTCCACCAAAGAGAGCTCCTACGACTTTTTCCTTCCTCTCTCAAGCACCTCCAACCACCATACTTTGAAACCAGAATCTCCTTCCAAAGACCACCTTTATCCGTCCCCAACCTCCAGATCCACTTTCCTAACAAAGCCAAGTTAAAAATCTTTAAATCAATAATACCAAGCCCCCCAAAATCGCGAGGCTTACATACCTTTTGCCAAGAAGCCCAAGCGATCTTTCTTCCTTCAGATCCCCACCCCAAGAGAAAATTCCTTTGAATCCTAACTAATTTATCTTCCACCCCTGAAGGTAGTTTGAATAAGGACATAAAAAATAACGGGATAGAGGAAAGAACAGACTTGATCAAACAGATCCTCCCAGCCAATGACAAACACCTGCCTTTCCACCTACTCAGTCTAACCTGAACTTTCTCTATCACCTCATTCCAAAAGGCACCACGCTTGTGATTTCCACCAACTGGCAATCTCAAGTAAACAAAAGGAGAAACCATCACATCGCAGTTAAGAATAGCTGTCAAACACTAAAGCAAAAGCTGATCCAGTCCCGTCCCACCAATTCTAATTTTCAAAAAAATCACCCTAAGCCCAGAAGAAAGCTCAAAGCATTGCAGAATCGCTTTGATATTGAAAACGTTTTTGGTGTTAGCTTCCCAGAAGAAGAGAGTATCATCTGCATGTTGTAACATATTTACCTTCACTTTATCCTTGCCAACCTCCAAACTCTTTATCAAATTCTTTTCTTCAACCTCCAAACTTTAAACCTCACATATACTACAATCATCAAAGGAGTATCTATTTAAAGTTACTTTAGTTTTGTAAGACAAACAATAGTGTAATCTTAACACTTAAAACAAATATTAAATAAAAATTAATTTTAAAAACCAAAATAATTAATTACTGAATTAATTAAATTTAAAATTATTTTATAAACTAAAAAATTATTATATCTAAATTGATTTCTATTATTAATAAAAAAATATATTAGAATATAAAATATTAGTAGATAAAACATTAATAACTAATTTAAATATCAATTATAAATTATTTATAAATTTGTATTAATAATAAAAATGATTTTAAATATCAATAACATGGTATCTAATTTAGTTAATATAGTAATTAATTATTTTTAATTATTATTTAATAATTTTTTTATAGTGTAAAAATATGATTACATCATTTAACTGCGAAATCAAGAGAATAAATATGAATAAGAAAATTAAGTATAAATTGAGTTCAATTTTAATTTGAAGTTAATATATTTATTGTAAACATAATTTATATGTTTTTTTATCATATTATTTATTTTATCAATAAAATTTAAATATATTATTTTCTTTATTATGTAGTTTTATCTCTCTTAATTATTTAATGAAAGAGTGCTAATAGTATCTTCCATTAAGAGATAGTTTTGTTCATAAATTACAATAATCCCATTCTACTTTATTTGACACAATCATTTTAAAACATTTTGTTATAATTTGTTAGGAATCACAAAGTCATAAATAGAACTCATAATTCACAATTCCTAATGAATTCAAATAAAAGTATAAAATCGCTAGTATTATTCTATTTTCTTACACTTATCTTATGAGATTTAAATCAAATTAATTTAATATCCCATTAATAAGTTATCAAAATAATCAAAAAATTTAGTTCAATTTTTTAATCAATGCTTATATTTTCCTATCAAAATGAAACACAATAAATAACCCACATATAATCAATCAATAATCTGAATTTTTTTCCAAATTATTTCAAAGCTAAGTTTAAATATATAATTAGTAAACAATCTCTCTCTCTCTCTCTCTATATATATATATATATATATATTTATATACATTTTATATTCTGTGCATCTTTATAAAATAGAAATAGAAAGTTTATTCTTATTTTTTTCTTACTAGTTTTAACTTATTTGCAACCGAATATATCGAACAAAGCGAATCTTTAGCTAAGGAATTTTTTAGTTTTAGATGTAATGTAGAATAATATAATGAAGTACTTAATAGACACTTAAAAGTTTTTAATGCAAAGTGATACTAAACTTGAATATCTTAGATAAAGTTTTAAATTTAAATTTTTGTAAAAGATAAAAATTGTGATTGAAAAATATTTTACTAAAAATATGAATAAAGTTATGAAAAAAAAATAAAAACTCAAGAACTAAATCTAGGAGACAAAAATTCGGATTTGGAAAAATGAAGGATCAAAACTATAAACAAGTCAAAAATTAATAAATTAATCCCTATATTTTTTTTGTACCTTTTAATTTATCTTTTAAAATTATTCTGTAGAATTAAAAATATATAATAATTTTTTTTTCTTAAAAATATTTTTGAAGTTTCTTACTTTATCCTTTTCTTTTTCCATGTTATAATATATGTGTAAATTAATTAAAAGTTAGAAAACATATAAAAATACAACTGATAAAAGTGATTAACTTGGTAATGAACTTTTGCAAATAAATAAGAAAAAAAAATCCGAACATTAAAAGTTAACTTTTCATGTATGGTGTCCTATTTGAAGGTCAGTGAGTCCTTTGTGGTGGCTGTAAGCAGTAACCATGGCCCAAACTCTTGTGTATTAATATTATTATTTATATTTATGTTTATATTTATATTTATATTAATATTAATATTTTATATTAATAGTATTTAAGATGTGATATTTTCAATGAATGATAAATGTGTTGGAGAAGAATGAATGACACAACACACACCAAACCACTGAAAGCACGCCAAGAATATTTCCAATGTTTTTGTTTTTTTCCTTTATTCAAAGAACCAAAGCTTCATTTGATTCATCACTCTACACATGAAACACTACAATATTTTTCATTATAAAAAAATAATAATTAATATGGTTGAAGAGTTTAAACGTACATTATAGAAATATTTTTTTAATATGATTTATTTCATATATAATATGCATTTAAAAATATGGTTGCTTTATATTGATTTTCTTACGTCATATTTTTTGTTTTGGTACACGTTAGAGAAATTATTTTGGGAAAGTTTATAATGGTACCATAATTTTATAATGTGTTTGTTGGTTGTGGACTGTATCAAACTTTCTAGCTTTTTGTAGTGTTTGTTGAAGCAAATATGTCTTAAACATTTTTTTATAAGGATTGAATTATTTATCAAATGTTTCATTTTATTTATTTTAATTTTTATTAATAAAAAGAATTATAATAATAATAAAGATATTAATGTACTTGCATGTTTTTTTTATTAAAAATTTTATATCAAAGATAAAAATATTTTATAGTATATAAATAACTATAATATTTTTTTATTATTAATTTTGTTAAATTGATTTAGATTTAAAGTATACTTCTTAATAAAAAAATTAAAAGTATAAATTATTGATGATAATATGCATAGACAATTAAATAAAAATGAATAATATATAGTACATATATGCTAGTCTTTTCTTATTTGAAATTAATGAAACTTGTGATATTGTTAGATTTTCAATATTCAACTTGACAATAATTAGAGAATAACGAACAAAGGGCATTTATTGATCATGGAGACTTCTTAACACATCCATGATAATATTATTAACAAATGGAGGTGATTATGCATATAATTTATAAGAGGGATATATACAATACAACACAATATTTTTAATCCCTTTGAAATTTAGAATTGAGTTTTTAGTTCCTTTAATTTGAGAAAAAAAAAGCTTGTTTTTGTGAACATATTATACTAAGCCATTGTCACAAATAAATATTTTAAAATAATGGCGAAACACTTGATTGAACATTCACTACAAGAAAATCATGAAATATAAATCAATTTTTAGAGACCAAAATAATTAGTTACAATAGGAACTAAAATAGAGACCGTTTTAGAAACTAAAAAAAATTGGTTTCTAAATTAGTTTCAATTATTTTCTATTATTGTTAAATATTGGTAGTTTAAACCTTAGTTGCTAATTAGATACCAATTTAGAAACTATTTAACAATAATAGAAACTAATTTAGAAACCAAATTTTTTTTTAGTTTCTAAAATGGTCTCTAATTTAGTTACTATTGCAACTAATTATTTTG
>Ga0123342_1003354_pt1 | contig 25747 bp, 24 predicted proteins | sample Turbeawhitnodule_FD_89960 | JGI IMG/M metagenome (GOLD analysis project Ga0123342, IMG submission 89960) | Root nodule microbial communities of legume samples collected from Mexico - Turtle bean Mexico white nodule | ecosystem: Host-associated > Plants > Roots > Nodule | place: Mexico: Nepantla...
CCGTTGCCTTTGCTTTGTGTTTGTCGGGTATCAGAGTTTTGTGCTCTGATACCATGAAAGAATATTTTCTGTTTTATTCAATCTGTCTTTCATCTATAGCAATGATATATATATATATATATAACCATAGCATTAAAACCGTACAGATTATTTTTCTAACATAACATCTATAATTAAGACTAATTATAGACCCATTAATAGTGATTATATTCCTATAATTATGTCTAATTATAGACTCATTAATAGTGATTATATTCCTGTAATTAAGTCTAATTAAGTCTAATAATGATTTTGTCCGGTAATACTTTTTCAAAAATATGTCCCCAACAAAATTAGAATGACAACACTCAAATAATGTTCCTTAATTTATAGTAAAAACAAATAATATCTAACCTCTCAAACTCATCTTAAACGTAAAAGTATAAATCATTTTTCCTTTCCAATCGCAATCATGAAATGAAGAGTTTATGTTATTATTTTTATTCTTTTTTTACTTTTCTAAAACCACAAAATTAATCTTCACCTTATTTCACATTCCACTTATTAGACATTCTTGTTGTCTATCTTAAATTGTCAGTTGAAATTATTGCAAGAAATCTATATATAAATGTATATCTATAAATATTTTATATACGCCGAATAATCTTAGCTTCATATTCAACTAGTACAGATCTTGACTTTGTCCTCTTAGTCTAAATCTACCAAGAATTAGGCAATTTCTGCAACTTGGTCTGTCCTTTTTAGCTGGAAAATTGCCATGGAAAGAGGTAATTAAATTTGCTTTATGCATGGAAGGTGTTCCTGGAAGAAGAAAAAGGTACAAACGCTTAGGAGGGAACTGTTTCAAACCTTCTTAACTAGTGTTGTGTTAGTTCAAACTTTAAATTCAAATCTAACACATAAAAAGGTTCCATAGAAAAAGAATGCTGGGAACCCTTGCTTTATGGCCAACCGTTATCTTTCAAGTTTTAAATTTTAGTTAGTTTCAACCTCGGAAAGTTCGCAGACATTTTTTTTTTCAGTTCCTTTCACAACCCTTTGCTGGGAAATCAATTTTGAGTCTTTAACAGAAGAAGCCTTCTTGGGGAGCTTTAGCTTTTTCTTTCTCTCTAGAGAACAAGACAAGAACAAGACAAGAACATTCAAATTAATCTGCTTTTTCTTTTGATCACCCCTTTTTTACCTTTTCTTTTACTATATCTATAGTTTGAAATCAATGAGAAATGTATGTTTTAAGCTAAGTTCTATGCATGCTTCTATAACCTACACAGTATATCTCGAAGTGATCTTGAAGCGATTTACAGCTCACAAACTCAACTTGTGACTTGACCTTCACGTTTATGTGCAGGTGTTGAAGAAGTTAATCACATATTCTTGAGATAAGATGGATAAATTATCCAACTATGATGAAAATTCTGATGCGGGTTACACTTCTTCACCTTCCAATACTCCTGCTTTTTCCACAGTGAGTGGAGATTCTTTTGCATATTGTCAAACTTGGACAAGCTCGGAATCTGAGATTGTAGATGAGAGCAGCTATGCCAGTGAATCTTCACCTTCTCCGTGGAGGGCAAAGCCGAATGTTCTCTCTAAGCTAGGAATGAAGCTGTGCAAGCATTCAATGGATGATAAACTTGGTGGCAGTGATGTCTTGGATTCAGGTAGGGTTGCACTTTTCTTGTGTAACTATTTGTGATGTTTTAGGACACTTTGAATAAGTACAGAACAATTTTTAATTGTGACTCACTTAATTTTGTCCACTTTAGCCGAGCTTGAAATGATGAAGGAAAGATTTGCAAAGCTTCTACTGGGAGAAGACATGTCTGGTAGTGGGAAAGGTGTTTGCACTGCAGTTACAATCTCAAATGCCATTACCAATCTCTATGGTAAATTTTGAACTGTATTAATACTCAATACATAGCCTGATAACACACTTGAACATACTATCTGCTTTTGGCTAAAATTTATCAGAATTAAAAAATTATGGGCACTCGTTAAATAAGAAATGAGATGAGACCTACATAATTTCGTGAGATCCAAATAAATTTTAACAAATGACAGTATTCTGGAAAAAAAATGCATTAGAAAGTGTGTTTTTTTCTAGTATTCCCATATTTGTGTGCAATTTTTGTTGTCCTTGAATGTGTTTGATTTGTGAATTCTGCAGCAACTGTATTTGGTGAAAGCTTAAAGTTGGAACCACTAAAGCCAGAGAAGAAGGCTATGTGGAAAAGGGAAATGAAGGTTCTCTTATCAGTGTGTGACTACATACAAGAATTTGCTCCAACTGCACAATATTTAAAAGACGGCACACTTGTGGAGGTGAAGTTTGCTAAATGAGAATCATATCTTCAAAGGAACTTGTTTGGCCTCTGTAAAATGTATATAACATGATCTGATGCTCTCTTTCAGATGATGAAAAGCAGGCCAAGGTTAGACATCTATATCAACCTCCCTGCACTGCAGAAGCTTGACACAATGCTCATGGTAAGACAAACCTCAATTGCTTCTTCCATCTTGCATCAGTTTTCATGAACACTTCTTGTGACTTAAATTATAAACATAACATTGTTTGCAGGAAATATTAGATACTTTCCAGGACACTGAATTTTGGTATGCAGGGAACATACCTGGGAATTTGAATCGTGGGGCCTCATTTCGAAGAATTGTTCCAAGGAAAGATGAGAAGTGGTGGTTGCCAGTTCCTTGTGTTCTCCCTGGTGGTCTCTCTGATATGTCAAGAAAGCACCTGATAGAGAAAAGGGATTGTGCTAATCAAATTCATAAGGCAGCCATGGCAATAAACAGCAATCTTCTTGCAGAAATAGATATCCCAGAAACATATATAGATAATCTTCCCAAGGTTGGTCTTCATTGGTAATTGCCATTGTTTAAGATAAAAACTTGTTTCTGGAAGTCTCATTATGAAAGTTGAAATCTCAAAAATGAGCCTTGTTGTGAAACATGGTTGAAAAGAAAGAGGTAAAAGAAAAATAAAACTACTATTTGATTGAATGAGTGAAGGTAAATTACATAATGAAACTTCTGTTTCAATTTTCAATAAAATATTAAAACTTCTATTCCAACTTTGTTCCCTGATAAATATTATTGTCTTGAAATAGTTAACAATGTATTTACAGAAATTAAAAAAGTGAGCAGGAATATTGTACTAAAATTGATTCTTGCTGAATATAATTTGTCTTAGAGTAATTATTATGTATGAGAAAGAAAACCTTCAAGGTAATCAATTCGAAATAGAGGATTAAGGTAACTAGTCTCTAACCAAGTAGTAACTAATCTCCAAATAGGCATCTCTAACAAGTCTGCATCTCTTTCTTTCCAGCTGAAAGAAATTCTATTGCCAAGTGCTTGAGAATTCCATTAAATGTGACCCCATAAGCAAATGTCTTGGAATTTATCATCAAAATTTATAAGCATTTTATGGAAGCCAATAATAGCAGCTGATTTTTGTAGAAAACGGGATGATATAATTTCAGTTAAGGTACCAATATCAATCAAATCCAATTAGATCTAGTAATCTCATGCATATTCCCTTGAAATTAATGATAAAAATTCAATTACTGACTGAGTTAATGCAGGAGAAGAATTATTTTCGTGTTATTATAAATACTGTATGCATTGACAGCATTTTTATCAAAATGACTATACTTTAATCTTTCTTCTTTTACACTTTTTATGAATTTCTTCAGAGTGGAAGATCAAGTTTAGGGGACTCAATTTACCACTTCATGCATACTTCAGACAAGTTCTCACCTGAACAACTACTTGACTGTCTCAAAATAAGTTCTGAATTTGAAGCACTGGAGTTAGTAGACAAGGTTGAATCATCAATGTACACGTGGAGGCGCAAAGCTTGTTTGAGCCATTCAATATCATCATGGAGCAAAGTAAAGGATCTCATGGAAGACACAGACTACAATGACAAAAGCTACACTTTAGCTGAGAGAGCTGAGTCCTTATTGTTTTGCCTGAAGCAAACATTTCCTGAACTTTCACAAACTTCTTTGGATACATGCAAGATCCAACACAACCGGGTAAGATTAGCAAACTATATAGTGTGAGCATATCAGCACATCATTTTCCACTTAACCAAAAAGATTAACAGTAGGATACCATTTGGGCTTGTTTGTTTACTATTTTCAAAGGCAGTATTCTGTTTTCTAAAATATGTTTCTCTCCTAAACACTTTTAAAAGTGTTTGTCTCTTGACACAATTTTATTTCCTAAATGTTTCTGTTTTAAGTTTCTAAAACACTTATTTTGAAAGAAAAACAAAATTTAAAAGATTTTGGATGCGTAGTTGATTGCTTATTAGAGTATAATTATTGTTAGAAAGCAGTTTTAGAACAAAAAGGTGAGAAGGAAATCAAACAGATTCTCAATATTTTGAATTTGAAAACATGACTAAGAAATGTTTTGCAGGATGTAGGAAAAGCAGTACTAGAGAGTTATTCAAGAGTTTTGGAAGGCCTAGCATTCAACATTGTTGCATGGATTGAAGATGTTCTCCATGTCGACAAATCAATGAGAAATCGAGATGTCTAGAAATCCTAACACTTGCTTATCCAACCTTTGTTTCGTTAAGGGAAACACTTAAGGCTAACCTAAATCACTTAGTAGAATATCGACATAGATGATTGCGTATTCAATTGTATATGTATGAATCATAGTTGCTAAATGTACTAAAGGCAGTTTTCCTTTAAGCGTAATTTTTAGCGGTTCTACCGAACAAAATAAAAGGCTTTAGACTCCTACAATTGAGGGTATAGTAAATAACATCGATAACCATATAAGTTGTTTTTCCCACCTTATCACATCACTTCAGGATGGTGCATTAGTAAACTATTACGCATAATTATTGATTAAAACTAAATCTAATTTTTATTAAGATAAAAACATTTTCATTAATGAGAATTAAAAGAAAATAAAGAATACCTTTATCATATTTTCATGGACTAAACAAATTCAATCTCTATTGATAAAATTCGCTGGACTGGCAAGTAAGTCGAAGGCTGGATTTTCCAGATGAAAGCACATATTTTTCATATTCTGAATATTTAAAAAGTAAATTTAAACACGTGGAGTGGTGTGTATGCCTATGTCCCCAGAAGATAGAGGCAGTTTACACATCGGGACATGAATTAGAACGGCACAACTACAGACCACTTGAGATATATTATCAAATAAATTGGGAAAGTTGAAACAATGATCCTATATTTACAATAAACCACTGAACTGTGTCTCAAAGTGCACTAGTCCAGGGTGGGGGTGATGAACAGGTTAGTAGTAGTCAACCATTCCAGAACCAACACGATGATGAGCTTCACTTTTCTTTAACAAAAAACGCACCTTCACCTGTTTCCCAAATTGATGTCCCCTCAACCTCTCTTCAACACGGGAAGAGCGAGCACAGAAAGGCATCTTCATGCCAGTCTGCCATAAAAAATAGACGATGAAACAACTAATACACCTGCTGAGGGGTTTGCATACATGAAGCCAATAAAAAATCTTGTTAATCAACTATCCTCATCCACAGCGCCAACATATGTAAGGTCTGTTCTCCGCACTCTTACTGCCCCTTTAAGCCAGCTGGCAGCACGAATATTAACTCGATCACCACTTCCTATGATATTAGTATTATTTGCAGATGGGCAAGATCCAGCCCCATCTTCTAAAAGCATCCAAGGGTCAATGTCCAAATCATTGTCCTGCTGCTTTGACTTCCCCGATGATGTAGTCCTTGATGAAGGAACCAGGTTCCTCTGAGGGACAGTTGAACTGCTGGAGTTAAACCAAGAATTTGTAGTGTTGGGTTGAAGAGATGCAAGAGCAGAAGTTGGAACTGTTGGCAGCTGGCATGAGAAAGTGCACCGTATAGAGGGAGGAAGTACAGGCATTGCAGCTTGGATACGCCACCGGATAGTGTCTGGCAGTTGCATGTTATCAAGGTGATTCTGTATTTATATAATAGACCATAAGAAAAGTAAGAAGCCCGCATTCTTTCATTCTAATCAGCATCACCCAGATGATAATATCAACAATAAAATGCCTTCCTATAAATAATAACAGGGATCAGTCAGAGAAACTGGGTTTTGCACATTCATAGGCTGAAAGATCATACCTGCAATGCCTCCAAGGGCTCACGGTCAAATCCAGAAAATTCCCTTGCAGGTTCATTAGCTGTCTTTGTAACATGTTTCGACCTAAGCCAACTTGGAAGAGAACTACTCAACAATCCATGCAAGATCAACAAGAGACGATCAAACAGGCATTCAACAGAAGAATCTACAAAAGCAGCCTCAGCAGGTGACTCCGCCTCCTTTCTCAATGGAGAATATTGCATGGCATTCACCATTGCATCCTCATGCACAACCCGGCTGCCAAGGAGACGAAGAAGTACAGATGCAAGCGTGTATCTCATACTCCGTACAGAAGACTCCCTGCAAAATCAGACATCTAGATAAACTACCACTATGAACAGCCTACATTTGATACACTAATCACAGTTAAACAAGCATATTCCTTCATATCACCACCAAAATCTAAATTTTACTTCTGCAAATATCAGAAGCAAGTTGATTTACAGCATCCAAAATGAACTATCATAATGCAAGTAGCTGAAAACCATGATAATACAGCAGATAGTAGATAACTGTATTGTTGAAAATGTTCATATTGCAATTATCTATCTCCTTTTCTATTAGTTTCAACAAAATCAAAAAATGGTAGACTTTTACCCCCAGAATAGTTAACTATACAAACATGTTTCAAGAAAACCTCATACTACTTAATCCCAGGAAGAGACTACTTTAGAGCAGCAACGATCGAGAAGGAGAAAGCATTTCAAGAAAGCATAGCAAACAATTTAGAGATTAGAAGAAATACAGTCTTAATTACCCATCTGTGCAAATAATAGGAAGAAATCTCATGAGTAACTGCACACGTAAAGATATTGATGCTCGCAAAGCAGCAGGAGAAAGTGGAGAAGAATCCGGAGCAGGTGTTGGTCGTCTGGCTAAACCAGGGCTGCCACTTCTTATAGTTTTGCGGCTATTTACTTTGTTTGTCTGACCTTCAGTTACAGGAGTATTTACTGGCTTAGTTGGTCCTCGGGTAACTACAGCTATCTGTTGCTCGATATAATTTAATTGTTTAATCAAATCACTTGCAAAGGAATTACGAGATTCATCAGAGCTTTGATCTATGCAAGGAAGAATTAACTCAAGAAGTGCCCTCTCAGTCCCATGCTGCTGCTTACTGGTAGAGCTTTCAGATTCAAACATTGGGTAGAACCCTTTTATGGACCTTTTCACATCCATTCCCTCTTCAACAACTTCTCCTTCTTCAAGAGGCATAGAATCAACTTTCTTTTTATTCCCCTTGAGAGTAACTGGAACTTTACATGGGCTGCACCAACCCCAGGGTTCGGAAAACTGTGTCTTAACAGAAAATCTTTTAGACTCTGCAATGTTAATCAGTCGTTGCCTAATAGTCTTCCGACCAAAGAGGACATCTTGACCTGCAAGGAACCATTTAGCCTGTAACAACATTGAATCCTCTAGTGACTTCCCAAAAAGATGAACCACCTCCGAGAAAAGGGGTGCAGCATCAGGTCTAACCAGTAACCTTGTCAGAATTATTTCAATAAAATTGTTCTCATTCTCAGAAGCACCACTCTTCTCTAAACTAGGTGAGGACAACTGTATAGCATCAGCTAAAGATATATCATGCATCTTCATTTTCTCAATGAGGGCTTGTTCATTTAAAAGCAGCCTTAGTTCAACCCATTGCCAGTGAAACTTGGCAGGCTGCAAAGCATCTAACACATTCACAAGCTTATCCTGTAGTGTAGATTCACTATCAGTAAAATCAATTTTAGATTCACCATGTCCAGAATTCCTGCTTCCTTCATCCTTTGTATAAACAGACTGAGGCATCTTACAATCAATCATGGCATTTAGAAAATGTCTAGCACGGAGGGGAATAAATGCCACAGATTTCGAATGGATATCAGAGCCATTCAACTCTAGCAGGGTTGCAAACTCTGCATCAGTCGTATTTCCAGCCATAAGATCATAAAGACCCTGACAATCTCTTAAGCATACATCTCGGAACGGCAAATGTTTTAGTGCATCACTTATGGCCATTGTTAAAGACTGGTAAAGTTGATTCATATCTTCACGAACTGCTACATTGGCATTCATAACAAAAGGCCGCCACATAACAAAAGAAAATATTGAATAGGCAGGTGGAAAGACCAATGATAGAGAAAGCATCCGCTGCATCCTTGAAAGAGCAACAATGGACGGTTCATCCAAGAGATCAACCACTAAGCCTTCACAGATGGTTCTACAGTTTCCAACAAGCAATCTAAACCAATGGACATGAACTTCAACTGAACTATCCACCTTAAAAGCCCCAACTGTACGTACACTCCCATTTGAATTGGATCTTGAGCTTCTTACAAATTGTACAACATCCAGGCCCTCCTTTAATCTGAGAATGGTTACCATTCTTTCCAGGCTCATAACACCAGATATAATTGCACCAACAACAAGGGCAGAAACAGCAGCACTAATTTTTGTTGTTCTTGCAACCACAATTTTACTACTGTTGTTTGAAACATCACCTGGAATAGTACCAGTATCATGGGTTTCAGGTGACATTTGAAACTGAGCTCGAGATGCTTTACTTGGAGCAAAAACTCCAGCAAGAGCAGTAGAGGCCTCCATTGCAAGAGCAATCTCAAATACACGGCTTTGGCGTTCTCCTAAGGCTTCCTTAAGCAAGCACAAACAAGTTATATGCATTTGCAAAATGCATTTAGCATAGTTCAAAGAGCTTGTAGCCAATGACATAGTTGAATGGTTACTTCCAGCTGAAAAATCTGGCAATTTTGCCAAAGTAGGACCAACACTGCCAACAATGGCAGATACAGCAGAAGTAACCAAAGATGGATCCCCTTCTTGAGCAGCACCACCAGTCTGCCGTATGCAATCTATCAGACCCACAACTATTTGTTGAGCAATTTGATACCCATTATCCCATTTTTCAAAAGCAGGACCTCTGGGTGTACCAGCAGCAAATAGCTTCCTGTCTTTACCAAAAAGATAGTGAAATGCTTCTTCCACATTACGCTGCACAACATCTCTCATTCCTGAACCTACTCTGGATGGTAACCGGCCACCACTTATCTTTTGACGGAAAAAGTCATCAGGGTCCTCAACTCCAGCAGGAACACCAAGTGGAAGCCCTAACTCTCCATCAACTGACCGTCCAGACTCAATTTCAGAAGCAAGTCTCTTATCACATGTACTCCTGAAATTTTTCTCCCACTCACTGACACTCACCACATTGCCATATTTTTTTAACAAATGACGACCAAAAGCTAGGGCACCTGAACCTGAAACCCTTCCATTAGATGCCATAATAGCTGCAGCACGATGCATTATGGATGACAGAGCTTCAGGAATAAGATCTGCTGCAGCAAGAATGTTCTCATACCTACATCAAATACAACGAGACAGACAGATAAATCAAAATTAAATTGTATGTAAACATCCATAATAAAAAAATTAAACAAAAGAAGCCGAGTTAGCATAAAGATGAAAAGTAGATTTGCTCAGCTCAGATTAAAAAATAATGAGATATAATTGGGAGTACACATGAAGTCAAAGAAAAATTACTTAATTAAACCTATAAGACAAACAAGAGCAAAAGATGCACCAACATGCAAAAGTTTAACAAGCATTTGTTAAAAAAATCAAGTAAAACACATCGTATGGCACATTACGAGTCACAGTTACTTAAAACACAGGGAACACACAAGGATTAGAACTGATAAAAGGTACAACATAAATTGTGGCAGAACAGACCCACAAAAAATACAAAATTAAGTTGAATACAACCTTCTTAAGGATGATAACAGATAAGCCTCACTAACATCACAAGCTTGGTTCTCCACATTCCTTGGCAGCATTAAAACACTCCTTCCACTATGAATAGTAGTACTGGGGCTACTATAAACCTTTGGCAGCAACCATAAGAGGAATTTGACAGCTGAGACTAAATCATCTGACACATCCATCAGATAAAGTAAAGCAGAAAGTTCATCCTCGCCAAGTTTCCACCGTATTGAACTTTTATCATCCACAGTGGCAAAAGGCCTGCCAAACTGGCTAACTTTACCAACAACTTTTTCAGACTCTTCAATAAGCTGCCTAATTACAGTCAACAGCCAAAGTGTTATTTCCTTTCTTTCAACAAAGCGCAGCTGTTTTAGAGCCTTTCCAATTGAGACAATATCTTCACATTCAATAGATTGAATTCCATCAACACATCTTGCTGTATCTCCATTCATAGCAGTTCTATGGTGAGGGCAGCTAACCTTATTGTCACACATATGACTTGTTGAAGCCCCTTGGCTACCCTCAATTCTAGAAGCTGCCAGTTGAGCAAGACTTTGGGTTTTACGAACAGTCTTCTGCCGAGTCTTAGTAACCTGCTTGATAGGTTTAAGTGGTTGATCAACTTTGAGAGGCTCTGAGGATTTTAGACCCTTCTTCGCCCACCATGTATCTTCATCATCAGACAGTACAGGAGAAGGAGCTTGAACAAACAAACTTCTTTCCGCACTCAATTTTTGTCTCTTTGATTTTCTACATTCTTCACATCCAGGAGTAGTCTCCACTAGATCAATCTTGCTTTGGGACCCAATAGGTTTCCTGACATTGCCTTGAGATTCATCCGTTCCGGTAGAGCTCAAATTAGATAAACTTTTTGGTAGCTGTAACAGGGCTGAGATGAATGTCTTCAGATCTTCAACACCGTTGTCATCCTTGCCATTTTTAGAGGCTGTTTTACTAGAAAGAACACTTTTCCATTGATCAGTTGACACCGTAGAAGCTCTGTCTTTTGTTGAAGATATACACTGGTTTTGTTTAAGAGATGATATATTCACATTACTGGCATTACCATGGTTCTCCCACAAGGAACAACGTAGTATGAGGCGGCGTTCATTCAAGTAAATTTGCAATGCTTCAGTAAGCTGTGGCCCTGCATTAACCCCTGATTCTACCAAAGCATCACGCACAAACTTCTCAGGAAGTTGCTTCAAGATTCGGCAATGTCTCTTCTGTTTCTCCAAATCAATCACATTCATATCCATGATCCCACTCACAATCAGCTGGCGTACATATGCCAGTGGATAAAAGATGCCTGCCCGTATGAGTTCCACTACAAGTAGATGTAGACGTTTGAGACCTTCCCCTTTATGCACCATATGCTGATCAATCCAACAAACAATAATATCATGCAGAGGACCAGGGCTTTCAAATATAGCTGAAGAGCATATATTCTGATCCATACTTCTTGAACTAGATTTTGTTTTGGACACATTTTTCACAATGTTTCGATTACTCTGCTGACCTGAACATTTTCCTAAATAACTGACCCCACGACCACGAGTATTTCCACTCTTTTGTCTTGGAGAAACCTCCATATCCCTCAGCTTCATCTTTAAAAGTCTAATTGCAATATGCACTTGGGAAAGATCTTTCCTGCCAGTGAACTTTACGTCACAGGGAGCAGTCCGAAAATCCCTAAAATCACATGTAGCCCACTCACACAGGAAAAACACTGAATAAATAAGTGATGTATTTACAGTCCGAAACCACTTCAGAGATAACCTTAAGCAATGACTGACTTTCACAACCCAACCTTCAGATACAGTTTCATCACAAAGATCTTCAAAAAGGAATGTGTATGCTCCATGTAGATCCCCAAGTACAAGGGATTTATCCAAGGCTTGTGCCGCTTTAGCCAGATATTGACCTGGATAGCCTGGCTTTACAGCCTTTGTTAGATCTTGTACTCGTTCTTGAATGCATGAAATAACATGATCAAATGCCAATGATTGGTATTGTGCATCAAACCCTTTACTTTTAAATAAACAAACAACATCTTCTGAACTATTTTTTATCTTTCCTGCAGCTTCAGTTGCTTTTAATATAAAATTTCCATCATTTATTGTATATGAAAGTATAGAGGATGGCAAAGGAAAGCAATCCAAAGCAACAAAAGTTTCTGGAGCCCCAAGTATTAAAAACCGGAGCATCTCAATCAGAGCAGAAGTTGTATATGCTCTCCGGGAATTTTCTACTAGATCTGATCCACCAGGAGCAGGATCCCGAATAACACGAAGAGCTACACCAGCAAGAGTGCGAACATATGTTTGAGATAGCACCACAATTTCTAAAAAGCCATATACAATAGGCAATAGCAGCTGCCAAATCTCAAGCAATTGTTTTTCCTGAAAGGGGCAGAAGTGTGAAACATCAACACCACAAGTCTAAATATTGAAATCAGCAAGGCATATAAAAACTCAGTTTAATTTCCATGAACACAGCAGACTTGTTACATGCAATCACCTGTAATTGGCGCAAAACCCAGTCAATGATAAGAGATGGAATAAGAAGCCCTTCGGCGTGATGCCATTGCAAAAGCCGAACAATATACCACCATCTAAAATGTAAAGATGGTTCTTCACCATCAGAAACAGATAACTGATCACTTCTGTGCTGATGTGATGCAGTATAAGGTACTTGGGGTGATCGATCTCGATTATGAGGGGTAAAATGAGAAGTATTTTTTGAAAAAAATTCATCAAGAAGAGTTTGCAAGTATTCAATAACATCTTTGGTCCAAAGCTCAGAACAAGTCAGCTGAGTTTTGTCACCAGTCCCAGAAGGAATACTAGCAGAACCTGGCCGAACCTGCAAAATTCAACCATAATCCATCTTAACTATTGAGAAAAAGGGGAGGGGAACTTCAGGGTACACTAAATAGGTAAATTACATTAGATTGATGCATCCATACCAGATTAAGGTAATTAACCTTTATAAACCAGGTAGCCCTCAGCAATGGAACATTATTCCTAATAAGAACCTCTAAAAGTGATTTCCTTCTAACATGAGGGACAAGATCTGCTAAAGACCGTAATCTCTTGTGCTGCTGAGATAATCCCTGTAAAATAATAACTAAGTTAAAAAAAAACTAGTAGCAAAAAATCCCAAGAAAGTAACTAAGTTTTAACAAAGTATTAAAGACCTAAGCAATATCTTAAAGGAACGTATTTAACAGTAGCCCTCTTAAATTCATGAATAGCTATGGCCTGTACAGAAGTAGCTAGTGTATAAACATATTTTGTATACATATTTTCACACTGCCTCGAGCTGCTTAAACTACAACCTCGATCAACCCAAACATACAAATGAGTAAAACTTCACGCTTTCTAAATATAGATTCAGCAAAAAAAAATTATCAAAACTGTTAGAATACCCAAGTTATTAGTCTTTGTGAAACTTGGCTTATATTAGCAATACTACTACTTGAGTTATTAATATATATATATATATGTGTGTGTGTGTGTGTGTGTGTGTGAGCATTAGGCTAGTATCGTGTAACATCTGATAACCTCCATTGTAATAGATGTTCTTCAATGTAGTCAAACTCGTAACTCGTACGAGGATCGGGAAGGAAATAAAAGATCGTAACTCGAGAATCGTAACTTAACTCGTAAGAATTACTAACATATAAAAAATAATATTCAATACATAACACAACTAGAAACAGGTTCATAAATCATAAATTATTCATACAAAAAACAACTAAGTTCACAAATATCTAATACAAATATCAAATATTTAATACAATTAAACTATCCAAGGAGAACCGTGACTATGATGGAGAATAAAAAAAGAGGAGAGCGTGAGCAGTTGTTGTGGAAAACGCAAGCGACAACAATGGAGTTCACGAGCGGCGACAATGGCGAATGTTGGTGGCACCAGTGGCGATGGCGAACGTTAGCGTCGGCGATGGCAAACTCGAGCAGTGGCAGTGGCGAACGTTAGCAATGGAGAACGCGACGCGACCACGAGCATTGGCAGAGAACTTGAGCGGAACAGCGACCCCGGTGGAGAACGTGAGTTCTGCAGTGGTTTGTGACTCTTCAGTATCTTTCACTTTTCACTCTACTCTTTCCTACTTCACTCACTCACTCACATATATGTTTTTGGGCCGCACTAGGCATTAAAATGGCCACGCTAGGTCAAATAAATTTTGGCCAAAAACGGGCCATGCTAGGTTACAATTCGGATCGACGATGCCTTCCGATGGAACGATGCCCCGAGCCACACGATGCCACGGTACGATTCGCTCCGATGTCGATCCGTCGGCCAAGTCACCTTGGTTTGGCTTCCAGACTCACTACCTCGTGCGAGTTCGCGAGTTTACTCGCTATTTTGACTACATTGGTTGTCTTTCTCTCTTTACATCCTTTTTTTACCTCAACCATACTATTCTAACATGCTATAACTATGTGGTTTGGGTGAGTGATAAAAATGACTAAAGTAAGCTTGATATTGATAACTGAGTTGTACAATATATAATTCTCTAAATAATTTATACCACTAATTAGGCCTAGCACCAGTATTGTACGAGGTTATAAGCCCAACCAAGTTACAACAAACTAATAACCCTAACATTCTAACAGAAACAAATAACTAGTAATAGTTACACAAGTTGTAAAGAGTAAAAGTGCAAGATTTTCATTAATACCTCAATCCATTTCTTCCGGATGTCTTCAGAACATGGCCTTTGCTCAGGGAAAACACCAGGCTTAGCAAGTTGTGACCCTGAAAGAGCCACTCCGTAAACTTGACCAGCCTGTCAAAATAAGCACTACTATGTAGATCAAATACCTTCATAATAAGTAGGGCCCACTATACCAAAGAAAATCCAAAACATAAATATGGAATATTTTAGAGGCATACACAATGTTTAGCAAGCATAATGAAATAATAGAATAAAGATAATTTGTCATCACCTTCCGCTTCTGAACACGAGATTCATTGATTGCCCTCAGACGTTTTTTGATGGCCTGGAGAGAAGACAAAAGATCAACGAATTCAGTGAATAGAAAAAATATGGAGAATGTCCAATATATTCAAGGCATAGGCTATGTTTTGAACAAACTAACTGACAAGTTTTTAAAGCATATAATCCGATTTAAGAGTTACAAGTCAGCTTATTAAATTAAAAGTATGGTAAAATCAGTTACTGAAGTGGCTGATAAATGTAAAATGACAAAACAGAACATGTTTACATGATGTTTATATAAATGATATTTTTGTTTTGTAGACAAAAAAACACATTTTTAAGTTATTATAGTTTTAGAATCTTTTGTTAATTTTACATTCTTATTAATATTAACTTTCAAATGATCAAATATTTAAATAGTACTAAATAAATGAAAGAAAAAAACAAGCTACAAGCTCACAAAGACTAGGAGTCACCTCTTTGCAGTTAAGTACAATTGCCTTGTTAAAATTCGGAACCTGGGTCAGAGAAATTTCTCTAGATTCCTGAAGACATAAAAGGTAATACCATGTTATAATAACAATAATCAGTTTTAGAAAGCACAAGTTGATTTTCAACAATTCATCAAGGGAAGCCAATCCTCTAGAATATAAAATTCCATAAACCACAATTTCAAAGATCATGAAACAATAGAGGATGCAATGGTCTGTGTATGTAGACTCGTTGTTTAGCTTACTAGGCCAAACTCAGTAGACTCGATACAAATGATTGGATGTCGGGTGAACGAGTGTGGAAGAAAAGCCCAAAACGACCAACGCTCGGATGCTAAGGATGCTAAAGGTGAAGAGAGTGAATAGAGTTTTAGTAGAAGCAAGATATTTAAAAATAAATCTAGTGATGGTGTTCAAGCACTCTAAATCAAGTATACAAGAAAGGTGATAAAGAAAAATTTGATGCTTAAGTTGCTGAATTTTTCTACACAAGTGTTATTCCATTCAATGTTATTAGAAATTCAGCTTTTGCAAAAATGTGACATGATTGGGAGATATGATGTTTGGCTATAAACCTCCATCATACCATTATGTTAGAGAGAAGCCTTTGAAACAAGCATTGGAAAAAATTGATCTACTCCTTCAAGTGTACAAGGATGAGTGGAAGAGAAGGTTGCACAATTATGTTTGATGGGTGGTTAGATAAGAAAAGACATTCAATTTGTAATATTTTGGTGAACAGTCCGAAAGGAACTACTATTTCTTTATTCATTGGATACCTCAGACTTCTCAAACATTGTTGATAAAATAATTAAAATGTTGGATGATGGTGTAGAATTTGTTGGAGAGGAAAATGTAGTGCAAGTAGATACTGATAATACTGCAAATTTCAAGGTAGCTAGAGAATTATTGATGTAAAAAAGAGAACTTTTGAAGGTCCATGAAGTAACTATCAAGAAGGGAAGGATCGCTACCTACATTTATGTTTGAACAATGCTAATTAGAATGTTGAAGGAGTTTACAAAGGGTAGAGACTAGATAAGGCCTAGAATGACTAGATTTGCCACAACTTACTTGACTCTAACTTGTCTTCATGAAATGAAAGCATAATTGATGAGCATGTTTGGAACTTCACAGTAAGGAAGAAAAGTTCAAAATGTAGTATTAGATAGTTCATTTTGGAAGGACGTAACAACATGCTTAAAATTGTTGCCCTTCTTATGGTGGTCCTTTGATTGGTGGATTCATATGCAAAACCCACAATGGGATTCATATATGAGGAGTTGGATTGTGCAAAAGAGAAGATTAAATGCAACTTTAATAATATTAAGAAAAGGTAACATTTCTAAACTTTCTTTCATTTTAAATTTAATTACTTATTTGTGTAATTATTTCTAATATACCACAATTGGTACTTTCATAGTTATGAAATTATTTGGAAAATCAATCAGGGGTGGGATAATCAACTTTGCATGCAGCAGCCTATTACCTAAACCCCCACTTGCACTATGAACCAACTTTTAGAACTGATGATCCTAAGGTGAAAGAGGGGTTGTATACGTGCATGGGAAGATTGGTTAATGATGTTGCAGATAGGAAAAAAATCAATTTGCAACTTATTTTTCTATGGAAAATGCAAAGGATTGTAGGAAAGCTATGGGCAATGGTGGGAGATGTTCTGGGATGGAACTCCAGAATTAAAGAAGTTTGCTATTCAAGTTTTGATTTTGACTTGTAGCTCTTCAAGGGGTGAGCTTAATTGGAGCTCATTTGAAATGGTAATTCAAGTTCATGAAGTTATTTAAGGTTTTCAATTTTCTTTACTTGATATATATATTTACTAAAATTTCATATTTAATTGTAGGTTCATACAAAAAGAAGAAATCATTTGCACCAAAAAAAGATGAATGACCTGGTTTATGTGATGTATAACTTGAAATTGAAAAATAAACAAAATAGAAAAATTGTTACTCTCCCATTTGATGAATGAGTCTGATGATGAATGGATAATTGAAGAAGGAGATAATGTTGAGGTTGAGCAAACACAAGTTGAAGGTGATGGTGGATATGTTGACTTAGTTGGTGCAGATTTAAATGATCCAACTCCAGATGCACTTGATCTTGATAACATGTTTTTTATAACAACGTTGATCATCTGGAGAAGAACTGGATGGTGATGAAGATCTTGTAGATGATTTCATTAGAGGATTAGATGAAAGACACCTATCAACTTGATAACATTTGTGTTTTTTTAGGTATTTAAATATTATCTTATTACTTTGAGAACTAATATTTTGTTGGTGTATTGTATGAACCTATTTATCTTAATATTGTGGAATTGGTATCATGAATGTTTATCTTTTTTGTTGAATTTTTATATGAAATGGACTCTTACAAGTCTACAAGTCGAGTTTACGGGTCAAGTTTACAAACCTCCCACAAGTCTACGTAGACTCTCGAGTCTAATAACATTGGAGGATACATATAAGAAATTTGAAAGAAAAAGTCCAACTATATTCAAATTGATTGAAACTAGGACAGATACAAACACAATGATAAATACAACCGAGAATGAAGGAGAGCATCAAACCGGATCTCCATTCATCATAGATGCTACATTGTAATAATTTTAAATAGCTACTTTATATTATCCATTTCATATAAAAACAAGAACTTTAAAGAAGTGTACCTCAAGCCCTTCAACTGTGTCCCTGTATCCAGATTGCAAATATTCTCTGGTCAGAGTCTCTTCAGGGCAATTTGGTGTTTGGGGGTGATAGTCTGGGGGCCCAAGCCTGATATTAAATAGAGACATTTACAATTTGTACAACTAAACAATAAGGAAAGTTAAAGAAAAAGCTAAAGGTTAATACTACCAGAATTAAAACATTGCAATCTTAATAGCATTGATTAAATAACAACTCTCCAAAATAGACACTTAAGATCAAGGTAATCGAGACAGTATATCAACAATATTTATGAATATTAACAATGTACATGCAAATTTCCTCCACAAAAACTTAAAATGTTTCATGTACATGAACTAACAAAAGTGAGCTACAATTTGAAAATAAGTTTTGTTACAAACAGGAACTACCTAGAGTTCAGAGGTTCTTTATCACACTTCAACTTGTATGGGGTTAATAGTGGTTGTCGCCTGCAAAAGCAAAAACGTTGTGTTTAAAATTATTAACAGCATAAAATAACTGATTTATCATAACAAAATAATAATATACCATTTTATTTTGAAGTATCAACAGAATATAGGACTACAATTGCAAACAGCTCTATCATTTCATCTGTGTATTTAAAGTTGTTGTAAATAATTGGCAATAGTGTAGACTCAATAATCTTTTGAATAGAACATGATTCTTTTTTTACACTATAACTTGAGTAGGGGGGAATATGTAATTCTTTTGACATTCATTGGGGAGAGATATATTTTGATACGGATTAAGATATATAACTATTGGAGTATATTATTTTAAAATTATGGTCATACTCCACAGATACCAACTTCTGCAGATTTATTGTTATCATTCTCTAATTTTATATGAAACTAAATGGTTACTACTCCTGAATCTGATTTAAAAGTTCAACACTTTGTGAATTTCATTCTTAAAACTATAAAGAAAAACATTACATATTTCAGTTGTGTGCTTTAGCTAGTGAGTGGCCATTTTGAGGTTTTTTTTCCTGATAAAACAGTAAGCAGCCATCAAATTTTCAGTGTAAACAACAAAGAAAACTAAATTTCATGGGAGAAAAAAATTCCTATAACATTTACTTCACTTAGTAGTCAGTACAACCACAAGGATAAATATTTGAACAGTTTCTACAAATTTTAGTATAACAATCTCTAGTGAATATGTATGCCGTTCTGAAATATATTAGGATAGGAAATCAAAAAAGGCTCCAAAAATAAACCACACAATCAAGAAATAGATGATGCTTTTCAACCTTGCATATACCAATTTTCTTATAACAAATACTATGGCCCTCTCCAGTGGCTCATTTCAACTGTGGATATGAAACCTAATAATTCTCGCTCATCTGACCACCCAACCAAAGCATCAGAAGTAGTTATAGTAATAGAAAAGAACATAAAAAACAAAAAATGTTTAGTTGGTTCATTTAAATGCATATGAACAGAAATGAAGACCAAAAACTACAATATTGTGATCACTCAAGAACCAAAAAGAGTAGTTTTCCAAGTTACAAAATGACATCAAGTCAAATCAATGACTGTTGCAATAAAGAAATCGTTTAGCTAGCTAACAGGGACTGAAGCAACAGAAGGTGTGTCACAACCACAGTCATTTGGAATATGTAGTAATATTTTGATCACAAGTGCTACAGTAACACCATCTTAGAAGAAAAAATAGGTAAATTGAGCAAAGAAATATAGGCAGAAAGCATGTTCACCTTGAACTCAAAGGAAAGTTAGCTGGCAAGGAAGATGAATCGGTTCTTCCAATGTCCCTAGTGGATTGCCCACCAATTGCAGTGTTATTAACTGCACTAGTGCAGCTGCCAGCATGATACCTTTGCATCTCCCCCAATTATAACCAGCATACTGCCCTCAGCATCAAACCACTACAAGTAGCTCTAAAAGCTAAACTGCATCATCCAATAAGGGAAAACGACCTTAAGCATCAAATCAAATCTCTGTATTGCTGAACTGCCTTCAACCCAGGCCGTGGCGGAGCCGCCCCTAGCCGCGACGGGGCCTCCGTAGCAGCGCGGTTCAGCGTAAACGTGTTCCCTGTGCCCTCATTTGGTGCTTCTCAATCTTCTGACCGTCTCCGGTGGTGTAAACGCGGCGGCTGGATGGCTGATGTCAGAAAGTGGCTAGGGTTTTTGCCTTTCTAAAGTCAGAGAGGGTGTTTATGATTCACAATTCCGCGAACCTAGGGTTTTTTACTACAATTCCGCGAATCGGAACTAAAGGGATTTCGTAAAAATTAAAGGCAATAATAATAATAATGGGGAAATTGCTTAGATAGTTAAGATTAATGGTAAGAGGAAGGTAGAGCCATACCTGAAAAAAAAAATCCAAACTTTGACGGAAAGAGTGAGAAAGTGGGAGAAAGTAAGAGAGAGAAACGAAGAACAAGAAGAATGGTCTGAAGTGTGGTCGAGGGTTTGAATTTTTGTTTTTTTTATTTTTTTATTATTTTTTTTTTTTGGTAGTAACAATGATGATTGTGTTGTATTGGTGGTGTTTTCTCTGAATTGCAATGAAGAATAGTGGAGGTGAAGTAGCTGGTTATGATAATTTGGTAGTCAAATATTGGTGTTTTCTCTTTTAAATTTTATTTATGCAGGAACTGAAAAAATTGTTAAATACTTTATTTGGTTTAAAAATAAAAAGAATAATAGAATTTAATCAGAAAGAAAAGTTGGTGAAAAAATTAATAAAGATTCAAATTGTCTCAAGTAAGAAATCAATGGAACAGTCAAATATTTAATTCATTTGCTTCTTTAAAAGTTTGACAATTTGACTTCTTTTCTTGGATAATTAGTATTTTAACATGTGTATAATGTATGATAAATAAGTATTTCGTTTTAACATTTGTTTCTAAATTTAGTTTCAATATATTTATAAGACATTGTAATAGCTAAATATTATTTTATATCACGTTAAAATTGCTTATCATAAATTTAAAACACAATATATAATTAACATATTTATTTGTTAAAAATTATAAATAATATGATTTATATATTAAAAAAATTAATATCATAAAATTTCAGCTACTTTTTTATTTTCTTCACTTTTTAATTTCTCGATTTTTTTATTTTAGTTCTTTATTCAATTAATTCTTACACCTTATATGTCTATTCAAGATCAACAAGAAAATAATTCAATTAAATAAATTTGAACTATGTTCTAATTAAATGTTAAAAGATAAAAGATTCAAACATATATAAATATAAGGATCAAAATGGTTGAAAAAGATAAGAAAACCAAAATAATGAGTCAAAATTACAATTCACCCTAAATTCAATTATATGAAATAAAATTTTATCGTTTGCATTGCAAATTTAAATTAATGATTATGTAAGGAACATATTAGATATTAGGTAAGAGAATGGAGTTTCGTGACAAAATGAGATGATAAAATTGTAAACCTTTAATTTAAAATGAAGGTCAGAGGTTTAACTAATAAATATGCATGAAAGAAAAACAAGAGGAAAATTTGATTATGTTATGCCATGAATTTTGAATATGCATTTCTCCTTAAATGACTATGTTTTCATTCCCAATGAAAAAATATATTTGTTTTGTCTAAAGACAAAAAGGTATATAATGAGAATTGTGAGAGATTTCAATGTTAAAATAAATTTGTTCTTCGTCTTTTGTATCACTCATACCAAACAAGTATAAGTATAAGTCTAAAAGTCATAATAATTTTAGGCATATCTCTTTAACTATGTCATTCAGTTTCGGTGACCAATCGAGTGAAGACACATATAAAACACTTACAATAAGTAGCACTTAAGGTAATTACAAGAATTCCTTAAGAATTATGGACATGTCCCATCAAATTTGGGTAACACTCCGAGAAATTAGAGAACCTCCCTAGAATAAAGCTAATGTTGATATACGATAGATTTAGCCATTATAACAGATGACGCATGACTAAACACTATAAATAAACCCTTTACAAAGGTGTAAAGTACGCTTTTAATCAATTCTTAATATACACTTTGTATATTGAGTACTTACTTGATCGTCGGAGTACCTTTTGCAGGTCAACCCCAACCGAGGACCGGTAAAACAAAGGAGACTTAGGGTAAGGAGCAAGGAAGCAACCGAACAACCGACATGTCATTAATTGTACAACGAGTTCCAAGTACTATCTAGGCCTTGTCAGTGTATATAAGTACAATTGTCCTCCACCATGGGGTCGAGATAGAATACAACAAACAACAATGGTTTTAACAAGGCAACATCTAGTGAACAATAATATAATGCATGAAGATCAGATTTCTATGCTCCAAATACTTCAAAAACAAGTATAAGAGATGCGTCAGAAAGGCATTGAAGATCGATAGAAAAAATAAAGAAGAGATGTGTCTCCTTAAGGAGCAGAATGAGGAATTAAAATGACAAGTCACCGAATCTGAGCATAGAGAGCAATCTCGTTCAAATGAACCTACCCAGAGTCAAGAAAGAACAACAACCGTTCGAACTCATACCCATCAGACATCCAGACAACATACTGAACGAACACAAATTATTGAGGAGGAGGATTACCCAAAAGGACATCCTTTTACTGATGAAATCATGGAGGCTCAACTCCCCCCAAATGGAAGGGACTTAACATCAAGGTCTATGATGGTTCCACAGATCCGAGCGAGCATATGAATGTCTACAAGAAACAAATAAATCTTTACACCACAAATAAATTGATATGGTGTAAGGTTTTCCTCACCTTTCTCAAAGAAGAGGCACTCAACCGGTTTACTCAGCTTCCAACCAACTCGATGGATAGCTTAAAGCCTTTAGCAGCAAAATTTAACACTCAATGTGCTATTAGTCAACCGCACCACATGTCAACTTCAGCTCTTTTTAATGTCAGTCAAGAGAAAGGGGAACCATTGCAGACATTCATGGAAAGATTCAACAAGTTATCTCTAAGCATAAAAAATCTCATGCCAAAAATAACCATGCATCATTTGATTTTGGCGCTTAGACCCGGACAATTCACTAATAGTCTAGTAAAGAAGCCAACAAATAATCTAAATGAATTGAGAAATTGGGCTACCAAATTCATGCAAATTGAGGAATTGCATGATTTTCACAAGAACGCTCGAGCTCACAATGATATCCGACATATACCCGGTCAGTTCGACAAAATCAGAGATAACAGAGGTCCTCGGTTCCATACTTATACCCCATTAAATGCTGATAGGGGTAAAATCATGGGTGAAGCTTTGCATATCGACCTGATTCTGACATTGAAAAAATTGCAAGGTTTGTAGACATGTCAAAACAATGTCAGTATCATCACAACTTTGAACACATGACCGAAGAATGTCAAGCTTTGAAGGATAAAATATAAGAACTCGTATAAGTTGGTCACTTACATAAGTTTGTTCAAACAGCGATAGAAGCTCGTATTGATCTCCACAAAGAGAAAGGTACCCTTCCAGAGAATGAATAGAGTCATACTCTCGACGTGGTTAAGAAGAAATATCACAACGCCCTAAGAACGACCAATGTCCTACAAAGCAACAAATAAGGAGTGAAAGCCCCAGACAACGTGATCTTCAAGAAGAAGCGAAAGTCCTCAGAATGAAAATTGTTCAAGACGCGGCGTTTGTGAAGTCATTAATACGATCGCTGAAGGATTTGTACTCGGTGGCCAAGGCCGAAAATAAGAGAGATCACGTCGTTATGGTCGACGTTCCTCACTAAGGAACAAAAACCTTAAATCTCATTCGGGACAACATATTGGCGTTGTAGTGAACACAATTGCAGGAGGATTTGCATGTGAAGGATGTTTTAGTTCAACCCGCAAGAAACATCTTCGGGCTATTCAATCAGTCCATTCAACTACTATCAAAGACCGACTTAGAATCCCTCCAATTCTCTTTAGAGATGATGATTTTAGTGTTATTGATCCAACTCAAGACGACCTTATGGTCGTCATAATAGAGATTGAAAAAATTTCCATTACTAAGGGTTTGGTAGATCATAGCAGTTTGGTCAACATTTTATACTAGAAAACATTTAAAAAAAGGAGGATTTCAGAATTCGAGATTCAACCCTATGATGATCAAAATGTAGGGTTTTCAGGAGAACTAGTTGGCATTAGACATTGATTTGTATACCACGTTCAACGAAGGCATATATTTATGTAAAATAATCTAAATCAGGTATTTTTTGGTTAATGCAAGTACTTTGTATAATATTTTACTTAGGTAGTCGTCCATCAACCGCCTAAGGGCAATAATGTCTACTTTGCACCTTGTTATGAAGTTCCCCTCAACTTCAGGTGACATACTCACCATTCATGTTGACCAAAAGGTAGCCCGAGAGTGTTATGTAGCAAGTCTAAATGTCGAGCCTACCAATTGACAACGTTACAAATAATCACCACGCGGACAGTTAAAAGAATACAACAAAGGGCGTTCACCATGGTCCAGAGGGTCATTTAAAGATCATTCTCATGAAATTAAATCTCCTAGACGGGAGCATACAATAGCATTGGTCGACCTTTACCCTAGGTTGAATGAGGCTCACATTGAACCGAGAGAAGATCTTCACCCGTTACCCTTACGTGATGAAGAACATGCAACACATATAGGAATTTGTTTAAAGCCGCCCAACAACAAATTGGTAAGTCAAACATTAATTGAATATGCTTATTTATTTGCTTGGATAACCTCAGACATGGCCAAAGTGAGTCCAGACGTTTACACATCGTCTCTCAGTATACAAAAAAGCAAGACTAATCGCCCAAAAGAAAAAAAAATGGGTGAAGAAAAGCACAATGTTGCACCCAAAAAAGCCGACAAGCTCGATAAAGTTGGCTTCATCCAAAAATAACACTACATCACATGGTTGGCAAATGTGGTCATGGTAAAAAAATTGAATGGTAAATGAAGAATGTGTATTGATTACACCGACCTCAACAAAGCCTATTCAAAGGACTCACCAAGCATCGATCGTTTAATCGACGGAGCTGTTGATCAACAAAGCCTATATGAAGGATTCTTATGCTTGTTGAGCTTCCGTTTTTCTTGCAGACAGTATGTTGAGTAGGTTCAACAAGAAAGACTTGGCAACTAGAGCCAAGAAGATGAAGGCAGCTGATGGCATTGAGCTCTTCTCTTTTACGGTTTTTGTGGTGGTTTGCGGAAGCTTCAATGGATTGTAGGTGGAACAAGGCTCTCTTAAGAGTTGTGGTAGCCTTGGAGGTGCATGAAGAGTAGGAGAGTGAGAGAGGTTCAGCCAACTCTCTTTGTAGGTGAAAGGTTTGAAGATTAGAGACCTAAATCTTAAGAGATTTTAGGCAAGGGAGTAAGAATGACGTATTTTGGCAGCATTTCATTACTCAAATTAATCTTGTGAAAACATGAGGTAGGCTCCTCCTTAAATAGCCTTGGAAGACCGGAAATGCAAATGTAAATGAAAAGGAAATGCTAGCCAAATTACATGAAAATGTGAGCACATGGAAAACGTGAGCACATGGGTGCGCCTATGCTTCACATGGGCGGCCTAAGTTAGTTTAGTAGGTTCTAGAAACCGTAAGCTAACTTAGGTAAACCTATTTTAATCCTAATTGCAATTTAAACAATTTTAACAAAAGGAAATTCTATACTATTTGGACAAGAAATTAAAG